>Ga0307378_10003603_pt1 | contig 22618 bp, 21 predicted proteins | sample UN1MG_FD_202238 | JGI IMG/M metagenome (GOLD analysis project Ga0307378, IMG submission 202238) | Soil microbial communities from Risofladan, Vaasa, Finland - UN-1 | ecosystem: Environmental > Terrestrial > Soil > Coastal area > Acid sulfate soil | place: Finland: Risofladan, Vaasa | collected...
CGTCTAACAACTCCATCGATTTCATCTTGGCTGCAGTTAGCTCTCATAACTACTATCATGTTTTGCTCCTCAACGTTACCGGTTTACCTTCCTTTAACTTTTGGGCTTCCCCTAGGTAAATATGTGTTATTTCCTCAGCCGTCTTTTTGGTATTTACCAGCATTAAAATTCTCAAGCAGCGAGGTAGGCTATTGGGGACATTCATCTCATGTCCGCACAGCAAGGCGAGATGATGTGGCCAATCTAACTCCCGCGTTGCTGCTGCCGGAAACTCAGCATTTACATCTGATGTAGTGGTAAAGAGAATGGCGGCTATATCACTCATTTTGATATCGTTGGCCCGCACCATTTCCTTAAGTAGCTCTTTAGTTGCAGCCATAATACTCTCTTTATTATTTTCAGGAACTGTGATAGCGCCTCTGATGCCGCGGCAGCACAACTTAGTGTCCTCCTTCGTAGTTTTAACCTAATAGCCTATCCTATTTGTTAGCTGTAGTCAATAAAAGCTACTTGACATGTTAATGTTACGTGGAGACGCACATTTTTCGGATTCTCAGGAGGTTGATTCTGGCACCGCGATGATTGACGTTGCCCGTAAGCGTGGGTTTTCCTTGGTAACTATTCACCGCTGGAAAAGCAAGTATGCTGGCATGACCTCTGGCCAGAAGTATCTGCGCAGTGATAATGGGCCTGAGTTTGTCTCTAAGGTTGGTTGCCAGTGGTTAAAGGAGGCTGGCTGCTCAAGTTTATTCATTAAACCGGGCAGCCCCTGAGAGAATAGCTATATTGGGAGCTTCAATGATAAACTGAGGAATGAACGCTTAAATCGTGAAATCTTCCAGAATGGGAAAGAGGCGAGAGCCAATGTAGAAATCTGGATACAGGAGTACGAATAACCACCGACTACACAGATCGCTGAGATACCTGACACCAGTGGAGTTTGCCAGGCGATATTACGACATGCATTGGGGCAAAAGACAGGAAGTCTCTCATTGTAGGTGGTATTAATATTGGGGAGGGCACCCCACCCTGTAGCTTATGCTACTTCATGCTTTTATTGTTCACTCTAGATATTTTCTCTTATTAATGCTGAAATATCATTTAAAATTTCCTGTTGCCTTTTATCCTTCAAAATATTTTGCGGTAAGGCATAAAAGATTCCATCAATAGTATATTTCTTACCAGTTAGCGATTTTTTTATCAGATCGATTAAATTTGGATGCATCGAATCAGAGGATAGGTTAATTTCTCTAATTCTACCCTTCATAATTTGAAAGCTAAATTGCATTTCTCCCCATGAGAACCTTCTCCCAAAAGACACATTAAACTCAGGTGGTTTCTCGAAAATCCAATCCCAGGAAGAATATTTATTATACAATTCATCGATGTTTAAATTGTACCTTGAGTATTGCTCAATTGGTATCCTATATCCTGCCTTTATACACCACATTTCATGCAAGGCTCTTTTCACCATCTTGTGATCTAATTCTTTATTGTAATCCTTTAAATTTACTACTCTGGATTTTACGGATGTTATTGCTTTTGAAGCAAGCTTTGATTCTGACGGATTTAAGCACTTTGTAAGCCTTGTTAAATCAGAATTTATAAGAAGTGTTCCATGGTGAAATGCCTTGTCCTTTGAGTGATAAAAGGCACTCCCGGATATTTTTTTCCCAGCAACAAGTATATCGTTTCTTCCCGAAAATTCCGCATTTATCGATAAGTCTTTCAATGCTTCCGTTATGAGATCAAACTGATAAGGAAGATCATATAAACGCCTGGGCATTACAAAAGCGAAATTTGTATTTCCCAAGTCCTGGAATACTGCTCCACCACCTGTAAACCTCCTTGCAATTTGTATTCCAGCTTGGTTCATAAATTCAAGGTTACACTCTGAATATACGTTCTGACTCCTGCCCACTACAACAGCATTTCGGCTTCTCCATAGATATAAGATAAACTCATCATCTCTACATTCATCAAAAATTTTATTCTCAAGTGCAAGATTCCAGTGTGTATCAAGTTCTAAACTTTCAACAAAACGAAATTTCACGTTACCTCTCCCTCCTCCATCTCGTCAGAGCTACATCTACAGCCAAAGTCATACAATCTAGTGTAGGAGCGGCTGGTGGCGCGTAACATGTTTCTAACTGCATGAAGTCCTCAAGAGTCATTCCCTTTAGAATGGCTGTAGCAAAGACATTGATACGCTGATGTACATCTTCCTCCCCAACAATCTGCGCTGCAATAATTTTTCCATCTCTGGAGTCAGCCATAACCTTCACAGTAATAACTTTTGCGCCAGGGAAATAATGCGGCAATGTTGTGCCACTGAATTTGCCTACAACGAGTCCAATTCCTGCCTTTTCTAACTCCATCATAGTAGGTCCTACAGCAGATATCTGTAAACCAAACAGCTCTGTGGTTCTGTTGTTTAAGATACCCCGGGCCATTTCTTCCTCCCCCCCAACGGAATTCACTCCAGCAACTCTACCTTGCTTAACTCCAATACTGCCCAATCCTATCGGTCTTTGTTTCCCAGTAACAAAATCTAGATACTCTGTACAATCCCCGGCAGCATAGATATCCTCAACAGAAGTCCTGCATTTCTCATCAATTACTATTCCTCCGGTTGAACCAATTCTACATTTTGCCTTTTCTGCCACTTCAACACGTGCTTTGTTTCCCACACATATGATTATGAGATCCGCAGGATACACAGAGTCCTCTTTAGTATCCACGTTTCTCAGAACCACATATTTTACTTTCTCCCTATCGCCAATTTCTGAAACTGTGACTCTCGGTATAAAATGTATATCATGCTCTTCTGCTCTTCTCTCTATGATGGCAGCCATATCTTCGTCCATCGTGCTTGGAAGCATATAAGCTTTCAGCTCACTAGCGTATACTTCCATTCCTTTACGGGAAAGAGCTTCCGCTATTTCCATTCCAATTGAACCAGACCCAACAATCATAGCTTTTTTACCCTTTTCCACCCGCTTAAGAATTTGTCTTGCATCGTCCATAGTTCGAAGTACAAATACTCCTTCTCTTAATCTCCCCCCTTTTGAGAATGCACCTTCAGCTTTAGGAACCCAAGGGCTTGCTCCAGTGGCAATTATTAGAGCATCATACTGATATTCCTCTTTCTTGCCCTCTTTCAAAGACATGGATTTTGCTATCTTTCTTTCAGGGTCAATATCGTATACTTCGTTCTCTAATCTCAGATTGATTTGGAAATGCTGGAACCAGGACATGGGAAATTCTATTAGGTCATCAAAGCTTGGGATGATTCCTCCAATCACATAGGGCAATCCACATTTAGAATACTCGCTGTAAGACTCCTTACCCAGCACCGTTATTTCTGCCTTCATATTTGTTTTTCGAGCAAGTTGCGCAGCTGTAGAACCTGCGGCGCCACTACCTATAATTAGCAACTTCATATCTTGCTACTCTCCTCGGCAAACCTTTGATACTCCTCGGCATTCATAAGGCTATTTAGCTCTTCCGCTTCCACCGGAATAACACTGATTATCCAGCCTTCACCATAACAATCTTTGTTTAGTAGCTCAGGATGCTTTTGCAGCTTATGATTAACTCTGTGTATCTCTCCTGAAACTGGTGAATAAACCTCCGACACTGCCTTAACCGATTCCAAAGTTGCAAAGGAAGAGCCTTTCTCAACCTTCCCTCCTTCAGAAGGTAATTCTACATAAACTACATCCGAGAGCTCTTCAGTTGCAAAAGATGTAATGCCAACTGTTATAAATCCATTATCTCCCCGTGCCCATTCATGTGTTTTAGTATACTTTAGCTCTTTTGGATACACCTAAACCTCCTTTGCTATACTTATAGCTTATTTATTAATTCTCTAAATTCCTTTACCTCTTATTAATTGGTTTCACGAAAGGCATATCAACAACTTCTGCTTCCACATCTCTGTTTCTTATAGCAACATCCACTCTACTTCCTTTCTCAGTAAAAGGAATATCAAGAATAGCCATTGCATACACTTTCTTTAAGGAAGGACAGTAATTCCCCGACGTAACATATCCAATCTTTTCCCCATACTTCTTTACATCCATTTTATGCCTTGGGATGCCTCCAGTAGGAATATAGAGGCCAACAAGCCTCCTGCTAATTCCCCATTCTTTTATTTTGAGAAGTGCCTCCTTCCCGATAAACTTGTCCTTATCGAGCTTTACTGTCCAACCCTGACCTGACTCAAGTGGATTTATTGTTTCATCAATATCATTGCCATAAAGCCAGTAGCAAACCTCAAACCTCGTCGTATCCCTTGTTCCTAGCCCACATGGTTTTATTCCAAACTTTTTGCCCTCCTCTAAAATACTATCCCAGATACCTACAATATCCTTTTCATCAGAGAAAATTTCGAACCCATCTTCTCCTGTATAACCTGTGTGAGAAATAAGAATCTTTCTTCCCCAAAAGTCTCCATGCGTACACTTGAAGCGCTTTAGCTCTTTAAGAGGGATACCCCCTTCTAACTTCACTAAGGTTTCTATCAACTTTTTCGATACAGGTCCCTGTACTGCCACTTCTCCATAGGCTGAGCTCCTATTCGAAATTTCTACATCGAACCCATTTTTGTGCTGCGAAATCCAATCAAAATCTTTGGCGGAATAATTAGGTGATGCATTGACAACAAGTAATACAAAATCATCTTTTATTTTGTAGATAAAGAGGTCATCTACCTGACCACCGCTGGGATAGCACATCGGAGAATATTTTATGTCTCCGTTCTTCATCTTCATTACTGAATTCGTCACAATATAGTCGGTAAAAGAAAGCGCGTCTTTCCCATGTAGTTCGATTTCTCCCATGTGTGATACATCGAAGATTCCTACTTTTTCTCTTACGGCGAAATGCTCCTCAATAATGCTTGTGTATTGCACAGGCATGTCAAAACCATCAAATGGTATCATCCTTGCCTTTAACTTTAGATGCTCCTCATGTAGAGGAGTCAACAACAACTCTTTCACTTTTATCTCCTAGCTAAAAATTAATATCTTCAGTTCTCCATTTCAATTCATCTTTAAGTCTTAGCTCATCATCATAATTCAAGATTGGTCTCCTTGCCGCAAGCACATCGTCTGTTCTACTTATAGGAGTATTATGGGGAGCATCTTTTAATAATTCAGGATTTGCCTCTGCCTCATTGGAAATCTTAATCATAGCGTTAATGAATTCATCCAGTACTTCCTTGCTTTCAGACTCAGGTGGCTCTACCATCATCGTTTCCTCGGCATAAGGCTCAAAATGAGGAAAATAAATTGTTGGGGGGTGAATACCATAATCCATTAATCTCTTGGCTATATCTAAAATTTTTATTCCATACCTTTTATAGTCCCTTCCTGTAAGCACACATTCATGTCCACAATAACGATCATATGCCGGGCGGTAATATTTCTTTAACTTAGCAAGCACATAGTTTGCATTGATAATGCTTACTTCTGAGGCATTACGAAGCTCATCTGGACCCATAGAAAGAATCCAGGCATAAGCCTTAACGAGCACAGGAAAATTGCCCCAAAATGCCCTTATCATACCGATGCTTTTTCCCCCTATCTGCGACAAATGATACTTCTCGCCGTCAAAGGTAACTATAGGTGTAGGGAGATACGGAATAAGCAGTTTCCTCACCCCTATGACTCCGGCACCCGGTCCACCACCCCCATGTGGAGTAGAAAATGTTTTGTGTAGATTAAGATGAACTATATCAAAACCAGCATCTCCCGGTCTGATAATACCAAATGAGGCATTAAGGTTTGCACCATCATAATAAAGCAATCCACCTTTTCCATGGACAATTCTCTCAATATCCTTTATCCCTTCATCATATAACCCCACTGTGTTAGGATTTGTCAGCATTAATCCTGCTGTATCCTCATCCATTAACTCATTAAGCTCTCTAACATCAACCACCCCTTTCCCATTTGACTTTACTTCTACCACTTTAAAGCCACCCATTGCGGTAGAAGCAGGATTGGTACCATGGGCAGAATCAGGTACTAACATCTTATGCCTCTTTTCACCACGACCCGCAAAATACTTTCTCATAATGAGAACGCCAGTTAATTCGCCATGTGCTCCAGCAGCAGGAGCCATAGTATATTGGTCTACGCCCGTTATTTCACAAAGTAGCTTATTTAAGTTATACATAATTTCTAGACAACCTTGAACAGTCTCCTCAGGAGCTAATGGATGTGCATAGGCAAAGTTATCTAGTGATGCCAGTTTCTCATTCACCCTAGGATTGTATTTCATAGTACAAGACCCTAATGGGTATAAGCCATCATCGACTCCATAATTAAGCTTGGAAAGTTTTGTAAAATGCCGAATGACATCAACCTCAGAAACCTCACTAAGCACCTTTTTGCCATCGATAAGCGCATACTCAGGTATGCAATCTTCAGTGTTTATGTCATCGAACAAATCTTGAGGCAGGGAATAACCATCTCTACCCGCTGCGCTTTTCTCAAATATTAATTTCATACTTATCCCTCTCCTATTCTGAAAGAATTTCGGTCACCTGGTCTAAGTACTCTCTACTCAATAGCTCGGTTACGGCAAAAAGCAAAACATCTTTGAATCTTTCCTCTTTATAGAATTTACTTATTTCGAGAGGAGGAATGAAATTATTCTCTAGCAGTTTCCCCCTCAAAGTAGAGACATTACCCTTGCACTTCAGTAAAAACTCGTTGTAGAAAGGATAATCAAAAACCCTTTCAAACTTCCCGCATTTCACTAGCAAATTTTCTAAGTAGTGAGCAGCTTTCGTGTTAAGAAGAGAAACTTTATAAAGCCCTTCTGTTCCCATGAGAGAAAGATAAATATCGGAGGCCAGAATGTTTAACCCATGATTACTACAAATATTAGAGGTCGCTTTCTCCCTTCTTATATCCTGCTCTCTGGCACGTATGGTCATGACGAAAACACGCTTAGCATCCATGTCTACTGTTTCACCGGCAATTCTTCCTGGAAGCTGTCTAAGAAATTGCCTCTTTGTTGCCAGGTAACCATTATAAGGACCACCGTAATTCAAGTCCATGCCAAATGATTGAGCCTCCCCAGCCACAATATCAACTCCCATTTCCCCAGGGGCTTTTAAAATCCCCAATGACATGCTCTCGGCAATCGTGTTTATCAATAAAGCGTTTCTGGAGTGAACGACCCCCGAAATTTCAGCTAGATTCTCTACTCCACCAAAGAAATTAGGATTTTGGACGATAACAGATGCAACCTCGTCACTAATTAGTTCCTTCAGCCTATCAATATCAACCAAAGCATTTTTATAAGGCAATTCAATGATCTCCGTATCGTGTGGTGCTACATACGTTCTAACAGTTTCTCTATAGTGAGGATGAACTGATGCCGCGATAATCACCTTATTTTTGTGTTTTAACCTTAACGACATCAATGCCGCTTCTGCAGTTGCCGAGGCGCCGTCATAGAGGGAAGGTATTGTTACCTCCATTTTTGTGAGCCTTGCCAGATATGTCTGAAACTCAAACATTGCCTGTAGGGTTCCCTGACTAAATTCAGGTTGATACGGTGTGTAACAGGTCCAGAATTCTTCTCTTTGCAACAGAGATTTTTCTGCCTCGGGAACATGATGTCTGTAAGCGCCTGCTCCGATAAGGGGCTTCGTCAGAAAAAAGGCAGAGTTTTTCCTGGCAATCTTGTAAATCTTTTCTTCTAATTCAGTTTCTGAAATTGCTTCTGGAATATCTAATCTTCCTTCAAAACGAACTCCTTGTGGCACACTTTTAATTAAATCTTCAAAAGAAGAAACGCCAATCTCTTTCAGCATTTCTTTTTTCTGCCCCTCAGTATTCGGAATGTATCTCATATCACACCTCTACTCTTCTGTATCCTTCTATTTCATCTTCTTCTACACAAATTCTTTATCTGTAACTTAACTCCTCCTTAAACAAAAAGAGGCAATCACATTTAATGTGGATCGCCTCTGTCCTTCCACCTGAGAGATCACCCGCTACCTATTCACGGACTTACCCCTTCGGTGACCTTATACCAAGGTCTCTCCAGAGGTTTCTTCTAACGACAATCCTTCTGCCTGAGAGTTTCGAGGGCCAACCTCTTTCCCCATCGGCTACCCTGCTATAGGTATCTCTTGCCGTTAGGACTAATATCTAGTGATAATGACTCAATTCCTCATAACCGGTGTTTGCCTTTCTTGCTCTCCTTATGAAATCTGCCATTTACATCTCCCATCAGCAATGTATACCAATTTATCTAGGAACTGTTAGCTTTACTAGTTCTCCGACATCCTCTAGCCTCTCGAGGTTCATACAAATCTCGGTTATTTGTTCAATCCTATTTTTGGGTAAGACTTTCTCGGTGCGCACCACACGGAAGGGAGGTTTCCCCTTTCTAAGGAGCCCTTGTTTCCCCTGGCAAAGCCCGCCATTCATAGTTTTCATGGTAACGAGTACAAAGGTTTAACCTTCCTTCCTATACCCTTATCCTCTGCCATTTCATAAACATGCCACGCTGCTATAATGTCCTGGATAGCCAGGCCTGTCGTGTCAAATATAGTGATTTCATTATCTGAAACCCTTCCTGGCTTAGCACCAGCCACTATCTCTCCTATCTCAGCATAAATACTCGCCCTTGTTATCATTCCCCTGTTAAGTGGCACGTTTATCTCGCCGCTGTGACTAGCTTGTTCCCAATCATCTATCACAATCTTGGCGCGCCTAAGTATTTCCGGCTCAAGTTCCTCCTTCCCTGGAGCATCAGCACCAACAGCATTAATGTGCATACCTTCCGCGATCCACTCACTCTTAACTATGGGCGTCCTGACGGGGGTGACAGTAACCATAACATCTGAGCCTCTTACAGCGTCCTCAGCAATGGCTACCATCCTGACATTCAAGCCAAACTTTTCCCTTGCTATCACTGCGAGATTCTCAGCTTTTTTCTCAATCACATCAAATATTTTAACCGACTCGATTTTCATTACCTCATTTAGCGCCTCTAACTGGTACAGGGATTGGTATCCAGCTCCTATCATACCAAGCACTTTGGCATCTTTTCTGGCTAGATATTTGACGGCTATTCCGGAGGCAGCGGCTGTTCGCATAGCAGTAATACGTGTTCCATCCATAAGACTTATCGGTGCACCAGTCTTGGGATCAAAGAGCACAATTGTAGCCATCACGGTTGGTAGACCATATTTCGATGGATTATCAGGGTGTACGTTAACCAATTTTACCCCTGCCTCATCCAGCTCTTCCAGATAGGCAGGCATTACCCTGAGATCGCCATTAAATTTTGGGAAAAATAAATAAGACTTAGGCGGCATCTGCACCCTATTTAATCCCCTTTCTCTAAACGCTTTTTCCACTAATCCCAATATATCGGACATCGAGAGGATTTGTTTTACCTCACTCATATTTAGCACTCTCAATTTTCCTCCCATAAGACTAGCTCCTGCTCATTTCCTACCCACGTCGCGCCAAATGCAACAGGAAACGTCATTCTTTCTTCACCAACTGTTGGCACTGTATCTCTACTGGTTAGTCAACTCTTGCCTATATTTCCTCAAATCTCGGTAATTGCATCTCCACCTTACCTAATCTACGCAGAGATGGGTTTGGTCAACTGATATTCTCCCCTCCTCAAAATTTCAATGTGTCAGGATAACCAATTATCTCCTTTGGCTCTGGGGACCTAAAAGTCATTATTTTGCTGGTCTTCTTGCCGCAACCAATAATCCCCTCTATCATCTTCACTGCTGCTGCGACAGGATCGATAACAGGAACGCCAAGTTTCTTCTCCAGTACCTCATCAAATCCAACCATGCCTGCGCACCCCAGGCATAGAACCTCAGCACCATCAATCTTCACTGCTTGCTTGCCCGCCTTCAGTAGAGCCTCTTCTCCTTTACTCTTGTCTCTCTCAAACTCAGCAACTGCAACATTGGTGCACCTTACAGAAGCGCACCTGCTCTCCAGGCCATATTTCTTCACCAGTTCTTCCATTGGCCCCTTGAATCTCTCCAGTATGGAGATAATAGAGAACTTATAGCCCAGCATACACGCCATAAAGAGCGATGCCTCAGCTATGCCAACAACGGGAGCCTCTGATACCTCCCTACTCTGATAAAGGCCTGGGTCTCCAAAGCATGCGGTAATATACCCATCAAACCCTTCAGCCTGCCCCTTCTTCACCTCCTCCATTACCCCCACCGTAGCCAGTGCTTCGTCATAGTAATCCTCAATGGTAAGCGGCCCTCGTTCCGGGCTCACTGCCACCACTTCGGTACCAGCACTTGCATATCTCCTGGCTGTTTCGCCTATTGCCTTAGTCATTCCCTGATGAGTGTTTGGGTTTATTATCTTAATCTTCATCACACGCACTCCTATCGTTCAAGTTTTGACAATGTCTTAAGTGTCTGGGTTAGCACCTTAACTCCGTTCTCGATGTCATCCCACTCTGTCCACTCCATAGGTGCATGGCTGATACCCTTAACACTGGGAACGAAAATCATGCCTGTCTTGACCCGTTCAGCCATATTCTGAGCATCATGCCCTGCGCTACCTTTCATTCTTTTTGAACTTTGCTTATTTATACGATCCATCATCTCTTTTATACTATATCTTCATTCATACAACAGAGCACTACTTCCGGCTGTTTACTATATAGAAAGGATCGAAATCCAGCTTCTCCCACCCCTCATACCATTTATGGTAATACGGTTTGATGTCCTGAAGTTTTTTAGCAAACTGCCTCTGCTTCGGTCCCAGACCTTTTTCTGCCTGCTTTCGGACTTCTTCATAAAGCTTGCTTACATCCACATTCAAAAACTTACGATCTTCCATAACAACCTTACCACCTACAATCGCCGTATTAACGTTAACCCCTTTAGCCCGATGAATGAATATCTCAGCGATGTTCAGATCCGATGATATCCAGGGATCTTCCATGATTTCTTGCAGATCAACCAGAATGGCGTCGGCTTTCATACCTGGCTTAAGTGCGCCCAACTCACCCTCAAAACCACAGACACGAGCTGCGCTGGTGGTACCTATCTTCAGTATCTCAAAGGCATCCAGAGCTGGTGTATGAGCCAGGTCATACCCTGAAATACGACTTAGATAGGAAGTTAACCGCAATTCCATAATAGCGTCCTCATCATCGTTGATTCCCTTGTCATCGATTCCTAAAGCAACATTGACTCCTGCTTTGAGAAGATTATAGACAGGCGCTATACCATTCCTGACTGCCAGCTCGCAGCTAGGGTGGTGCGTCATGGAAGCTCGCTTAGAAGCTAGAAGCTCGATGTCCGACTGGCTTACATAAACCGCATGACCCAGGGTCAAATTCTCATCCACCAGACCCAGATCGTCCAGGTGGGCTAACAACGACTTACCATACTTTTTCAATCCATAGGCTTTTTGATGGGGGGTTTGCAAGGTATGAATATGAATCTGAACTTTACCCAGTTCATCAGCCCTGGCCTTGACTCGCTGGAGAAATTCATCTGTGGAACCCTGGGCCCAGCTAGGTCCGAAAATAATCCGTGAATCACTGTTGTTATAATTCTTGTATAAATATTCGAAAATGTCGAAATATTCATCCACAACCGCTTCTTTGTCATAGTAAACCATCGGACGGCAGAATTCCTGCAGATCAGGTGGCAGCGTTGAGAAGAAGTCAGTATCGTCATAAGCCAGCGTGTTCTTATTACGCACCCCAGGTGAGTAAGCAAAGCGAATACCAACCTTTTTGTAACCTTTGATGGCTTTTTCTGCACGCTCAAGCATATTGGGTGCTTCCCCCCAGTTGTTATGATGCATGGTAGTGCAACCACTACGCAAATGGCGTATCGCAGTCATCATCCCATTTATTTCAGGATCTATTTCAAACAGTGTAGCCCAGTCAATGAGGCAATTCTCTAAAAAGTCATACTTAAGCCCCCGCTGGATAGAGCTCAATCCCCAACCGTGGCTGTGCCCATCAACAAACCCAGGCATAAGCAACTGCTGTCCATTCCCTTTAACGGTAGCCTGCGGATACTTTTTCTTCAGCGACTCATACTTACCAACTCCAATGACCTTCCCTCCAGAGAAATATGCTGCTCCATCAGTGAGGATACCATCTTCACCGGCACTCGCATCTGTAATCACATACTTACCCCGGGCCAAAATATCCATAACTATCCTCCCTTTATTATTTCTGCCATCATTACTTCACCCCTATGCCTCTCTCTCCATACCCACTGCTTTCTTCAATATGCTGTAGAGCACAAAACTAAGCGGCAAGCCAACCATCCAGGATATTTCCAACCATATCATCGAAACCAATGCTCCTACCACCAAAGAAACAATTGCTACAACAGAGAATCCGTTCTTGTACCAGTACTTGCTGCCCTTTTCTTTATCATACAGGGCGTCAACATCCAGTTTTTGCTTATTCACTATCCAGTACTCTGCTAATGTAATCCCTATTATTGGTCCCAGGAAACAAGAGTAAATATTCATGAACTTGTAATAGTTATCACTGGTGAATAAAATCCATGGACATGTAGCAAGCGAAATAATCGCAGTTATTATTACCCCCCTCTGCCAGGAAATCTTTTTGGATATATCCTGTAGAGCATGTGCTGGAGGCAATATGTTAAGTGTCAGGTTGGACGAAATCTGAGCACTCAAAACAAATATCACCAAGGCTATTGCCATTGCAACAGAAGGAGAAAGCGCCAATATTGCAGCAACAGGGTCCGCGGTACCAGTTGTCATTCCATAAAGAATTCCAAGTAGCAGCATATAGAAATAGGCTGGTGCTATTCCAAAGAAGTGCCCCAACCAGTTGTTTTTACTTCCCTCAGACTTAACTAGATGCCGCGACATATCTGAGACATTCAACGCTCCAGTAATTATACAGGCTACACCAGTGGCAAATACGGCCCAGAATCCATAACCCCAGGTGCCTTCGTAGGTGAAAGCCTCATATGACTCAAAGCCGCCAGTTCTGAGTATGTCAACCAGCGTAAAAGTCATCATCGCAACTAATATGAACCCGCCCACAGTATTAAAACGCTTCATCATCGTTATTCCACGTACAGCTAACAATACATTTATTATTAGAAAGACTATAAAGTATACCCACTTATTTCCGAAACCAAATAAAGTCTCACTAATAACATTGAGCGCCAATCCTCCAGCCCAGGTAGCTATGCCAAGCCAACAAATTGCTGGTAGAGAACGGATTACAGTCGCAATCTTTCCTCCTTTAACGCCAAAGCTGGATCTGACCTGAACACTGTAGGGAATACCTTTTTTATAACCAGGGTATGCGTTTAAGGCAAAGAGCACTCCACAAAAGACAGATGCCAGAGCAAGTGCAACAATTGCCTGTTTAACATTTACAGGTCCATAGGGATGCAGGGCGAAAAAGCCAACTGCAAATATCATCACCACAATCATTGCAGCCCACCAGGTAGGTATATATGACCATAAAGGAATTGAACGTCTCTCATCCGAGATTGGCATTAACTCTTCCAGTTTTATAGTTTTTCCACTACTACTCATTTCTACCTCCATTTTTATTGCCTTTGTTCTCTGAAAACCTGGTTCATATTTTCCCCTATTTATCGCACCTCCTTTTTATTTTATAGCCTGGATAAATTCTTAATAGTCTGAGTCAAAACCATGACTCCATTTTCAATGTCATCCCACTCTGTCCACTCCATAGGCGCATGACTTATCCCTTTAACACTCGGAACAAAAATCATGCCTGTCTTGACCCGTTCAGCCATGTTCTGAGCATCATGCCCTGCGCCGCTGTTCATTCTCTTTGCCTGTATCCTCACCTGACCGGCAGATTGCTCGATAACATTCACGACTTCAGGAGCGAGAGGAGCAGGCAAATGCGTGGTGGGTATATTTATCTCCACCTCCACCCCATATTTGTTTTCTAGATTCCTGATAGCTTCAGCAGTCTCATTTTTCAGATCTTCCATGTTCTTCGGCACAACATCCCTGATATCTATGCCTAGCTCTACCCTGGCTGGCACTATGTTTGTTCCATTCGGAAACACTGTCAGCTTACCAACCGTGCCTACTGTACCAGCTCCCAATGCATCATCTATTTCATTTGCACGCCTCTTAACAAAAGATACTATGTCTGCCGCCGCAACCAGCGCATCCTTACGCACCTTCATAGGTGTTGTACCTGCATGGTTTCCCTCTCCCTTTATCGTGGCGAAAACCCATGCGATACCAACAATGTTCTCTACAATGCCAATAGGAATCCTCTCATCGTACAGAACAGGTCCCTGTTCGATGTGCATCTCTACGAAGTTCTCCACGTCATCCAATCCTCTTTCGAAGTCACCTTTGTAGCCAATCTGTTCCAGCGCTTCCGCCAGCGTTTGCCCCGCAGGATTCTTTCGGTTCAGGGCATCATCTATGCTCAACTTGCCAATCAATGCCGAGCTTCCTAGAAGGGTCAGCCCAAAGGCTGATCCCTCCTCGCTGGTGAAAACTACTACTTCAATAGGCCTCTCATTATCAAAGCCTTCATCTGCCATCCTCCTGACAGCCTCTATCGCACCAAAAACTCCAAAAGCCCCATCGAACTGCCCGCCATTTATGACACTGTCCAAGTGAGAGCCACACATGACTACTCCTCTGCCTGTCCTAGAGCCTTCTTTTCTGGCAAAGATGTTACCCACCTCATCAACTTTGATCTTGAGACCAACTTCTTTCATACGCTTTACAGCGTAATCACGCACCTTCTTGTTTGCCTCGGTTCCTGTTGGTCTAATTACTCCCCTTTCTGGATCAAGTTGGTCATAGCGCTCCACTCTTCTTTGTGGATCCCTGCCATACTGCCCACTCTCTATCAGGTCTTCCTTTAACCTATTCACCATAGCTTCAGCACCTCCAAATCTTAGACTGTGGCGATTATGGCATCATCCAATTTTCCTTTGATAAATTGACCTTCGCCAGGCTTTCCAACAAATTTTTCATTTTCGACTATCACTCTACCCCTAAGAATAGTCATTGTTGGCCAGCCGGTCACTTCCATACCTTCAAACACGCTGAGATCCGTTCCCATATGCAGATCTGCTGCGTTAAGTGAGTGTTTCTTATCTGGATCGAACACCACGATATCTGCATCGGAGCCTGGGGCAATGACACCTTTTCTCGGATACATGCCAAAAAGCTTAGCAGCATTGGTGCTTACCACCTCAGCAAACCTCTGTAGACTCAACCCTCGTTTTAAGACGCCCTCAGAGAAAATAATCGGCACACGCGTTTCACATCCAGGAAAACCATTGGGAATGGTAGCAAACGTATCGCAATGCTCTTCTTTCTGCTTTTTGGTAAAAGCAACATGGTCAGAGCCTATCGTATGTACTGTTCCTACTTTTATGCCATCCCACAATGCCTCAATATCCTCTTGCTTTCTTAGCGGTGGACTGCACATATACATAATTCCACGCGGGAACTTGGGCTCGAACTTATCTTCTGTAAGCCATAGATAATGTGGACAAGTTTCACAAAAAACAGGCAATCCTTTTTGCCTGTAGCTTGCAATAATGCCGGGACCCTCCTTTGTCGATGTATGAACGATGTATGTCTTTGTTCCAAGAACCTCCGCCATCATCATGATTTTTTGGATATCCATATTCTCCACAAAGTTTGGCTTCGCGGCCGACCAATACTTAGGATCTGTTTTCCCTTGCTTTATTAGCTCTACCTGCATTTCCTCGCCAATAAGACAGTTTTCCGAATGCAGGGTCATCATTCCACCTACCTCTTTTACACGCCTGAGAATCTGATACAACTGCCAGTCATCTTCATACCACCCTTGTTTTCGATAAATCGTAGCTCCCTTAAAACTGGGAATCCCGTAGTCTATGACCTCTTTCATGCCATCTATCACTTTATCAAAATCCGAGAGCTCACAGAGTATCGGCTTTGTGGTATAGTCAATCACCGACAATTCATCTGCCCTGGCAAATTGTGTCTTTGCTGCATCTAGCACAGATTTTCCTTTGCTCATAGGAGCAAAGTCTATCGTCGTGGTTGTGCCTCCGATAGCAGCCGCAATGGTTCCTATATCCCAAGTCTCTGGAGGTCTTGCTCCCATAAAGAGTAATTCAAAGTGAGAATGAGTGTCTATTCCGCCCGGGATCACAATTTTTCCCTTTGCATCAATAACCTTCTCGGCCTTAGGAAAGGCGCTTGCATCTCCAAGTGCAAGAATTTTATCACCCTCTACCACAATGTCAGTCTTTACCTCTCCTCCTGGAGTTACTACTGCTCCATTTCTGATTACTAAATCAACTCCCATATATTGTTCCTCCTTCTTTTGATTACTCTCGCTACAATACCTCCATCACACTAGGCTATCTTCAAACCCCGTCACAAATTGACTTGTCATAGCATCTTACCAGGAAGCCAAAGGATTATATCAGGGAAAGCGATACACAATATAAGAAAAAGCAAGATGATGCATACATATGGTATTATCCCCCGGATTATGTCGGCAGTGGTCACTCCCAGGCTGGGATCAACAGCGCCTTTGAGGAAGAATAGAGCATAAGCGAAGGGAGGAGTCATGAAGGACATCTGAAGATTAATACAAATCATCATCCCAAACCACAGTGGGTCAAAGCCCAGGGCAGCACCAATGGGTGTTATTATTGGAACCATGATGAAAAGAATCCCTATCCAATCAATAAAAAAGCCCAATATAAAGGTGATGAACATTATAGTAGCAAAGGAACCCCATCTGCCGCCGGGCATACCCATGATGAACTCGTGGATTACTTCGTCACAACCAGCGCGCATAAATGTGCCAACGAAGATACTGGCCATTGCACCTATCAACAATCCCATGCCGGTGATTCTCACCGTTGTCATCGCTGTCTTTTTGAGCAACTCCACATTAAACTTGCGGTAGCCGACGGCCAGCAGTATGGCTGCCAGGCAACCCACCCCAGCAGCCTCAGTGGGAGAAGCTATCCCGAGAAAAATGCTCCCCATCACTGCCAGGATAAGCACCACTGTCGGGACTATAGCGGTTATAAGCATACGCGTCTTCTGCATGAAAGGAATTCGAATCTCTTCTGGGGCTACCGGGGGGGCAATTTCAGGCTGAAGTAGACATCGCACAACAATGTAGATGCAATACAGAGCGGCGAGGGCAAAGCCCGCTGGAAAAGCCGCGAAGAACAGCTTGCCTACCGAGATGCTGGCCATCGGTCCGTAAATGACCAGCATGACGCTTGGTGGTATCAGAATGCCCAAACTACCGCCACCACAAACTGCACCGGTGGCCAGGGATTTGTCATAGCCCCGGTTTATCATGGACGGGAGGGCGATAAGTGTTAGCAAAGTGACAGAGGCGGCGATTACTCCCACACAGGCAGCCACGAGGGCGCCTATTATCACGGTGGCCACAGCCAGTCCGCCCCTGAACTTGCCAAGCCATATGTGTAATGCACTAAACATCCCATCAGCTATTCGCGAGTGTTCTAACATAGTGCCCATGAAAATGAACAGAGGCACAGCCAGGAGAACATAGTTATTTAGCAAGCTAAAGAAACGAGCATAGCTGAGCTCAAGCGTAATGTTGTATCCGAATAATATCAGACCTGCTATTACTCCAGTACCACCTACGGCAATGGCCAAAGGGTAGCCGAGCAAAATACCAGTCAATATTCCCCCGATCATCAGTGCTGTAATAATCTCTGGCGCTATCTCAGTCATAGGACTTATTCCTTATAGCCAAGTGTAAGTCGCGAACGAACTGGGCTGCGCCTTGAAGCATGAACAAGGCCAGCCCCACAAACACCACTGTTCTCACTGGACCCATTAGCGGGTACCAAAAGGTCTGCCTCGACCTCTCGCCAGATGCCCAGGCATACCACATCCACTCACCAGCAGCATGGGTGAGCAAACCGACCGCCGGGAAGAAAAACAGCAGCGTCAAGATAATGTCAAGGATTGCCTTCCTTCTCTGTGACAACCGCGAATAGAAAATATCTACTCTCACGTGTCCCCTGTGCAGGTGGACATATCCAGAGGAGAGGATGATCAGAGCCGCACCGCTCATAGTGACGATCACCGGGAGTTGAATAGTTGGTTTGTTAAATACGTATCTCGTCGTCACTTCTGCCAGGGTAAATATGATGATGGCGAAGACAACCCACTTCATTTGCCTTCCCACCCATTCATTAGTGGAATCAATTAGCCTCAATATCTTTCTCATAGTTTCACGAAACCTGCCTTATAATTTGATTAACCCCCCCCCGAGATTCCCCTCAGAGGGGGGTCGACCGCTGTCTACTTTGCTTATATGGTGTTCACCAACAAACTCAAGTGCCCATACTAGGCAGGGAGTCCGTATAGCTCCGCCCACATCTCCTCAAACTCAAGCTCGGACTGTAGTATTTCAGCCGTAGCAGGATGCTTAGAGGCCTGTTCATTATAGTACGCCTTTGCCTCTTTAACAAACGCTTCACTTATTGATGTTGGTATCTGTTCCACGATAACTCCGTAGTCTTTAAAATTCTGGATTGCTACTTCATTTTTCGCTACGAGGCGAGCATTGTAATAGACTCCCTGTGCCGTGATACAATCCTTTACTAATACCTTGAGATCGTCGGGCAGTTCGTTCCACTTGTCTGGCGAAACCATCAACTCAAAAGGCTCCCACGCAGCACGGGTTTCACCCAGATAGTAATATTTGCCCGCTTCATACAAGCCCATGTCCCAGTCAAATGCCGGGTTACTACACTCATAGGCATCGATTACCCCTCGTTCCATGTTCTCAAAGATTTCACCCAAGGGCATGAACACAGTACCGACACCCATCCTAGCCAGGATTGCCCCACCGTCACCAGCAGCACGCATCTTCAACCCAGCGAGGTCTTCAGGCCCCGTTAGCGGCTTGTCGGTGTGGATCCATCCCTCAGCTAGACCATGAAGTGAACCGACTAACATCACGTTATAGCCAAGCTCCTTAAACCACTTATTAACTAGGTCACGACCTCCTGTCTCATACCATATCATGTGTCCCAGTGCAGGCAGCCGGGCACCACACCGTTGGTTGACAATACCGCCGAAAGGAACCTCGGGCAACGTATCCCCCATCCCCTCAATAGCAAAGTCCAGGACCCCTTTATCTATCCCCGTCCACTCTTCGTATGCTGGGACGACAGAGCCGGCCGGCTTGTAATCCAACACGAGGCGCCCGCCACTAGCAATAGCAATTCTCTTACTCAACTCTTCTGTCCCTTCGGCCGCTGGCATTCCCGTCGGGGTGCTGCATTGTCCTATCCACTTGATGACCTCTGCCTCTGGTGCCGGTGTCGGAGTCGGAGTTGGCGTTGGCGCTGGTGCTGCCTTCTCACAGCCAACAATAACCAAACTTACAACGACCACTACCGCCAAAGCCACCATAATTATTTTACTTTTCATTGACTACCTCCTTTTTTCTGACTATTAATATAATATCCCTTGCACAACCCTCGCCTAATAAATATTCATACTTAACCTCCTTTCATTTGCTGAACAATATCCAGGCAAAGGTTATAAAACAAGGCCTGATCTATGGAATACAGTATTATTTTGGCACCCTTGGCTAGAGCTTCCTTGCAGGCCTCGGCAGTGAGAACAGGCCATGGGATAGCTATGGTCGGGATTCCAGTTTTCTTTGAAACCGCCAGGACTTTATCGAATGCTTCTATTATATAGGGATCGTCCCAATTTACCTTTTGTCCCGGTTTAGTTATGGATTGCGCTAGGTCTCCTCGTCCAAACCAGACAGCATCTACGCCAGGCTTCAACTCAGCGAAAATCTCATCCAGTTTATCAATGGCCTCAGGATCTTCTAGAATAGGAATAACCATGGTATTCTTGCTAGCATATGCCAGATAGTCATCCCATCTAGGGATGTCAAAGTTTGCCGCACGAATCGCAGGACATATCCCAGCTTTGCCTTCGGGTGGGTAACGGACTGAGTCAACTGCCCTTTTTGCTTCTTCTCGGTTTTTCACGTGGGGGACAATTACCCCTTGAGCGCCGGCCTCAATTGACTGCTCAATGAGACTCTGATTGTTTTCGGCAACTCTAACTACTGTAGTTATTCCTGCAGCATCAGCAGCGCGGATGCAATGTTCCATTGTTTCGACATCTACTCGTGAGTGCTCCATATCAAGCATGTAAAAGTCGAAGCCAGTGTAGGCAAGGATCTCAATCAAGCTAGGGTTACCTGTGTAGATCTGCATACCCAACGGTAGTTCACCTTTTGCCAGGGCGGTAAGAATGCGATTTTCTTTTGGTCTAAAGCTCATTTTATTCCTCCTTTTTTTCGGCGTTAGTGTCCCTTGCACAATCTTCGTCTAATGTCTAATGAATATTCATACTTAACCTCCTTATATGTCTATCGTTAAGCTCAAAACACCCCAAAAATATCGAAATTTTTTATAGACAATCACACCCCCCACTTTGCCAGCCAAGCTCACCTTCTGCTCTCGTTGTTTAATTTTTCTTTCTTCATATAAGGAATTGCTGCTCATTGAAGTTACATCCTTGTGCTGTAAGTATTCCATATAACTCCGAACGCCTATCTCGCTTCCATGGCAAGGGGGCACTGAGAACATTGATCAAATCCAGATCCACTTTAACAGCCACATAAGGCCATGGCTCTCCTCCACAACCTTATTGACAAATTCATTGACATCTTTACAACCTAAAAACAGGCCCGCTCTTAGCTTGAACGGGCCTGTATATTAATGGAGGTTTTAAATGAAGAGCATAGATAATAATCCACTTCATTTGACTAACTGCTTCCTAATTTCCCTTCAAAACTTCTCCTGGTAGATTTAAGTGACTCAGTCCACCTACCATGGATTATCGAACAATCCCAATCCCTTAAAAAAAGGGCAATCACTTTTAATGTAATTCAATTGCCTAGTTTTGTCAAATTAGGGTGACATTTTCGCTGGACAGCAACAGGGCCTTGTACTCGTGTGTTGATGTTCTACGATTTTGTCACCATCTAATTGTTCAGGGAAAATGTCACCATGAAGGAGATGGTGATATTGAACAAGAAAGAACAGAGGAGGCTAGCGGTGTTAAACGAGGTGGAGAGAGGCAAGATGATCGGCAGGGAAGCAGCTGAGTTACTGGACCTCTCCTTGCGCCATGTGAGAAGAATTTTAGCGGCGTATCGAAAGGAGGGCGCTGCGGCATTAGCACATGGCAATCGAGGCAGAATACCTCACAATGCTCTGGACACCAGGCGGAAGGAACAAGTGATAGCGCTAGCCCGGTCTACCTATGCTGGCTGTAACAATCAGCACTTCACTGAGCTGCTGGCTGAGCGTGAAAACATCAGCCTTTCCCGCTCAGCAGTACGCCGTATTCTCCTCAAGGCTGGGATAAGAAGTCCCAGGAAAAGACGTGCTCCGAAACACCGCAGCCGCCGGGACCGCTATCCTCAGGAGGGGATGCTACTACAGACCGATGGCAGTCGCCATGATTGGCTGGAGGGCAGAGGCCCTTACCTAACCCTGACAGGAGCCATAGATGATGCTACGGGCAAGCCCCCGTATGCCTTATTCCGGGAGCAGGAGGATGCCCAGGGTTATTTTCTCTTGCTGCGCCAGATTGTGGCAGAGCATGGCATACCTATGGCCTTATACCATGACGGTCATGGCATATTTGAGCGTTCTAAGAGGGAGCCAGAGTCATTGGAGGAACAACTTGAGGGGAAAAGGGAGCCCACCCAGTTTGGCCGCTTAATGGAGGAATTGGGCATCACTTCCATCACATCGCGTTCTCCACAAGCCAGGGGGAGAATTGAGAGGCTGTGGGGCATTTTCCAGGATCGATTGGTTAGCGAGCTCCGCATTGCAGGGGCCAGCACTCTTGAACAGGCTAACCAGGTGCTGTGGGACTTCCTGCCCAGGTATAGCCAGAGGTTTGCTGTTCCTGCTAAAGAGCCTGGGTCAGCCTATCGCCAGCCAGGGAAAGGATTTAACCCTGATGAGGTATTCTGTTTCAAGTATCGCCGCATGGTGGGCCTGGATAATGTGGTACGTTTTGGCGAGCATAGATTACAGATAACACCCACTAATGGCAGATGGAGTTATGCTCGTGCCAGGGTGGTGCTGCATGAGAGGATGGATGGCAGCTTAGCGGTATATTACCAGGGACAGTGCCTGGCTACCGAAGCAGCACCACTAGAGGCTCCAGTACTCAGGGCGCGGAATATAGCTCGGGTAATATCCAATATGACTGATTCTGATGAGCATGCTGTGACTGTCACGGTTGCAAAGAAGCCTCCACAGCTAAAACATCATCGAAGTATCAAGCCTGGCCCGGACCATCCCTGGCGCAGACCTTTTAAACTACATATTGATAGGGGGTGACAAATTCGCTGAACAATTAGGGTGACATTTTCCCTTGACAGCAACGCAAAATCTACTTGACATGTTGAGTAATTCAATAAGGGAATAAGGGCTAAAATAACAGGAAGTGGTATGCTATTAGATAGCCCGGTGATTTGGATCCAAGAAGCAAATGACAGGGTGAAAGGTGAGGTT
>Ga0307378_10003604_pt1 | contig 22617 bp, 49 predicted proteins | sample UN1MG_FD_202238 | JGI IMG/M metagenome (GOLD analysis project Ga0307378, IMG submission 202238) | Soil microbial communities from Risofladan, Vaasa, Finland - UN-1 | ecosystem: Environmental > Terrestrial > Soil > Coastal area > Acid sulfate soil | place: Finland: Risofladan, Vaasa | collected...
AATTCTTGATATTGGAACTAGGTTTGGTAACTCTGCTCTTGCACTTTCCAAGAACGGAAGAAATAAAGTTATCAGTTATAATATTATTGAAGAAGGTGCATCTAATATTGAAAAGAAAAATATTACTTGGATATTGAAAGACTTTCGTGACGATAGTAATATTGAGTGGAATAAAGTAGCCCTCATTCTTCTTGATGTAGATCCACATGACGGTTCTAAGGAAAGAGAGATGTTAGATTACTTGTCTGAAATTGATTGGTCTGGTAAGATTGTCTTTGATGATATCAACTTAAATGGTGGTATGAAAAATTTCTGGAATTCTCTTCCAGACGAGAAAAAACAAGACCTCTCTGAAGTAGGTCATGTTAGTGGTACTGGTATTATGGAGTTCAATAAAAAATGATTGGTTTTAATCACCTTGGTATTATTGGAAGACTGGGTAACCAGATGTTCCAATATGCAACACTCCGTGGTATTGCGAATACTCACGGTTATGAGTTCACTATTCCTGAAAGTGACTTTAATGATGAGTGGAATGACCATCAACTTTTTGATGCATTTAACCTTCCATATCTAAAGAGTAAAGGAAGAGTTTCTGATAAGTTTCTACAAGAAAGACAGTTTAACTACGATTCTGAACTGGTTGAACAGTGTCCTGATGATATTAGTCTTTATGGATACTTTCAGACAGAGAGATACTTCTCACACATTGCAGACTCTATCAAAGAGGACTTCACATTCAAGAAAGATGTAGTCACAAACTGTAAAGAAGTTATGGAGGAACTCTCAGAACCCATTGCACTTCATGTCCGTAGGACTGACTATGTGGAGAAGTCACAAGACCATCCACCTTGTAGTCTAGAGTATTATCATACAGCACTAAAACGTTTCAATGAAAAGAGACCTGTTGTTATCTTTACTGATGATGTGCAGTGGTGCAAAGACCAGGACATCTTTTCACCTGATCGTTTCCTTATCTCAGAGACAGGAAACAATGTGTATGATTTGTGCCTTATGACTCTATGTACTGATTATATCATTGCAAATTCTTCATTCTCTTGGTGGGGTGCATGGTTGAGTCAGAATCCTGATCCAAAAGTTATTGCTCCTAAGACTTGGTTTGGTTCTACTGGTTATACCGCAAAAAATAATACTGTAGATATTGTTCCTAAGCGTTGGACTAAAATTTGATGTCTAAACTTTCTATTGCTATTCCAACCTATGAGATGAATGGTCAAGGTGCTACATATCTCAAAGAGTTGTTTGAGACTATTAAGTTCCAAACATTTCAAGATATTGAAGTTTGTGTATCTGACCACTCACAGGATGATAGTATCCTGGATGTTTGTGGTGAGTATGCAAACTATTTTACTGTTCAATACTATAAGAATGAAGAGAAGAGAGGTAATGGTCCGGCCAATACTAACTCTGCTGTAGAGATGTGCAGTGGAGAAATCACTAAGATTATCTTTCAGGATGACTTACTTATTAGTTCTACCGCACTTCAAAGAATTGTAGAGACTTATGAGGAACAAAACTGTAAGTGGTGTTTCAATGGGTTCTTACACACCAATAATGGTAGAGAACACTTCCGACCAATGATTCCTAAATGGACACCGGAAATGTTAGAAGGTCGTAATCTTCTTGGTAGTCCTTCTGGCGTTTCTTTTCTTACTAAAAAGTTTCTACCATTCGATGAAGAATTAGTATTACTTATGGATACTGATTTCTATCACCGAATGAGGTATGATCATGGTATGCCATATATTATTGAAGAACATCTAACATCAAATAGAGAACATGATAATCGTATCAGTTCTTCGACTGTTAAATATAATGCTAGGGTAGAACACCCAGAAGGTCCTTGGTTAGTTAATGCCGAAGAACTTAATTATGTCATTGACAAACATTTAGAAACAAGAAAGTATCCAGATGAAGAAGTTTGATTTAACAAGGGCGACCTTTATCATCCCAATCAGAATAGAATCTGATGACAGATTGAGGAATGTAATTACCTCAGTCTGTTTTTTGTTGTCTAATTTTGATACTAATATAATTATCAAAGAGGTTGATAAGACCTCTGTGTTTCATGAGAAGGCACTCCCACAGATCAAAGATTTTTGTGGAGACATTGGTGACCTAACTCATGTGTTTGAACAGTCAGACTCACCTTCTTTTCATAGACAGAAGGTTCTGAATGATATGATTATGATGTCCACCACACAAGTGGTTGTGAATTATGATTGTGATATTATCCTTCCTATTGCTTCCTACATGCAAGCGTATGATAGGATTGTAACTGGAACATCTGATGTTGTTTATCCCTATGGTAGTGGTAACTTCCAACTTCAAGTATTTGGAGATGACCAAGTTGTTACTAACTTTCTTGTGAATGAGTTTGACTTCTCTGCATTCAAAGATGTATTAAAAGTCTATGATGCAAAGTATGGATTTGTTCAGTTCTTCAATAGAGGTGTCTATATTGAAGGTGGATTAGAGAATGAAAACTTTGTTGCATATGCCCCAGAGGATGTTGAAAGACATTATAGATACACTACACTGGGATACAGTGTTTCTAGAATCAATGATGTAATCTATCACTTAGAACATTCTAGGTCTCCAAACTCATGGTTTAATAACCCGTTCATGCATTCAAATAATGTTGAATGGGAAAAGATTCAGAGGATGGACAAAGAAACTCTAAAGGAATATATCACTAGTCAAGATTATTATAAGGTGAGAATTGATGGACAAAAATAAGGCAGTATTCAAACTCAAAAATATTGGCCCAATCTATTGTATCAATCTCGATGATCAACCTGAAAGATGGGAGTACATGGAGAACCAGTTCAAGTACTGGGAGATTGAAAACTACACTAGAGTCTCTGCGTATGATGGTAGAGAGGATGACCTAAGTGAGATACTCAAGGGTCGTTATCCAGACATGATGAGTTCTGGTGAGATTGGTTGTACTACATCTCACTTGAAAGCAATCAAACAATTTTATGATTCAGGTGAACCCTATGCAATCATGATGGAAGATGATTGTGATCTTGATCTGGTAAGGTTCTGGAACTTTACTTGGCAAGACTTCTATGCCAAGATTCCTTATGACTGGGATGTATGTCAGATTGCAATTATCTGTACAGGAGATATTCATATCAAAGTTCATAAGAGGTTTGTGAATGAGTTCTCTACTGCATGTTATTTGATCACACGTCACCATGCAGAGAAATTAATTCGTCTTCATTGTAGAGGTGACAAGTACAAACTGGACAATGGTGTCAGACCACGTCCAGTTGCTGATGACCTGGTGTATAACTCAGGTAACACCTACGCCCTTCCACTCCTTCTGTATAAGACGGAACTGGGTTCAAGTATTCATCCTGACCATGTTGATGCATTCCACAAAGGAAATTATCAAGCTCAGATGAATTTCTGGAGTCAGAAGGGAGCACAGATGTCCATCAACGAACTGATGGAGTTTGATCCTTACCTGGGTCGGGTATCTGATCCAACACAACAAAAGGGTTGACAAGATCACACTCTTATGGTATATTATAAATATACTGGTGTTAAGGGTTATCTTAACACTAAGTAATAAAACCGATCTCCGCAAACTTGAGCAAGGTTTTGTATGATAAAATCAGAGACAAGTCGAGTCTCTTAACATCCGTAGGTTAATCTCTACGAGAAAAAAAGGTAAAACAAAAATGTTCAAATCTGTATTCGCAGCAACTGCTGCTCTGTCCATGTCCGCTGGTGCCGCCCTTGCAGGTCCCTACGTCAATGTAGAAGCTAATTCTGGTTGGACTGGTTCTGATTACGGTGGTACCGCAACCGATCTTCACGTTGGCTACGAAGGTAGTATTAGTGAGTCCACTTCTTACTACGTCCAAGGTGGTGCAACTATCGTCAGTCCTGATGGTGCTGAAAGTGACACTGTTCCTTCTGGTAAGGCAGGTCTCGGTCTTGCACTGACTGATGCTCTCGGTGCATATGGCGAAGTCTCCTTCGTCGGTTCTGGCGATAGTGACATTGACCGTGGTTACGGCACCAAGTTGGGCCTGAAGTACAGCTTCTGATATTCAATATAGACACATAAACATCTAGATGTTATACTAGGGATGCGACGGCATCCCTTTTTTTATGGAATATACTCCACCAACTCTTTGTATCAGAAGTATTACTCCCTCTGATACTACAGGTAAAGTACTTATAGATATGCCATCTATATGGAGAGATAGCGATACTATAAACACTCTAGAGATTGACGAAACAATAGTTGAATTTATTATGAGTGAACCTTTCGTTGTACCTATGTGTCCCCCTGGATGGCCAAATCCCCCTACTGATGTAGAATGAAAAAATATTTACTAACCGTAGTTACAAATCCTGCAGCTCAAGTATCAGTCTCCTTGTTAGGGATACTGATATTGATAAGTGCATTACACAATCATGCTCACTATGAGATGAGTAATGATCCTGATGGATATGTGTATCAATGGTATAAGAAAAACCCTGAGAGATGTAAGTACACTCCCAAGTAACTTCACAAAACTTGACAAATATTTAACATTACTATATAATTATGTAATAGTTCTTTACATAAGACAATGACAGTCACAACTAATGATCGTGGACAACAGAACATGTGGGCACAAGAACCCCGTATGTACGTGGATCCAATTGCTGCAGAACGTTACGGTTATGAAAGTTATGCAGAACGTGCAGAAAAAATGAATGGTCGTTTTGCCATGATGGGTTTCGTTGCCGGTCTTATCTCTTATGCAACAACTGGGAGTCTCTTCTTCTTCGGTGCCTTTGGTATCTGATAAGTGATGATTTCACAACACATGAATGTAAAAAGGAGTACTTGACAATGACACAATTTTTCTTTACTATAACTAGTGTAGCCTTCTTTGTTTTGTTGGCTTACTCAGTAGAAAAATTATCAGAGACTTACTAATGACATTCAGTGTTACTCTTCGATCTTCGGACGGATCTGAACAAACTATCGAATGTGATAGTGATCAGTATATTCTAGATGTTGCCGAGGAACAAGGTATCGATCTTCCATATTCTTGTCGAGCAGGTGCATGTTCATCTTGTTGTGGCAAGCTTGTAAGTGGTACAGTTGATCAAAGTGATCAATCATTCTTGGATGATGATCAAATTGAAGAAGGATTTGCACTTCTATGCGTCTCATATCCTACCTCAGACTGTGTAGTCGAGACTGAAAAAGAAGAAGATCTCTTTTGATTATGTCGAATCACAATGCTCTCTATGAAGATATGGAGAGACTAAATGCCCTTTATGAAGAGCTCTGTTGGGCACATGATGATGAACTAATATTCACACATGAAAATGGCAGAGTCGTTATCTACAACAATACACAGGAGAAAACAAATGAACGAAAGAGCAGAACGTATTAATGGTTGGGCAGCAATGCTGGGTATCATCGCAGCCATCGGTGCATACGCGACCACTGGTCAGCTGATTCCAGGTATTTTTTGATGTTAATTTTAGGTTCTATTCTTCTAGGAACCTTCATCTTCTACTCTGTCTTCTTTACTGATGACATTGACGATGATGGGCCCCCAGATGATGGTATGATGCAACCAGTATACCAAGGTGTAGGGTCTCATTAGAGTCCCTTTTTAATAAATAAATTAACACCGCTTTCATCAAATGCCAGAGGAAGTTACCAAGAAAGAAGAACCCCAAAAGAAGGGTATTCTGGGAAAAATAAAAGAGGCAACTGATGACAAAGAAGAACAGATTGCTATTTTGTCTACTTTTGTTAGGCTTGGCATCCTTGTTTGGAGTGGCGGAATACTCACACTCGCTTATATTAAACTACCCCCTGCACTGGGAATCCCCGAACAGAAACTAGATCCTACTTTTATCGCAAGTGTCTTTACTGGGGTGCTTGCGACTTTTGGCGTTCAGGCGGCAAAGAAAAATGGAGAAGCTTCCAAGTCAGGTGGTGATAATGGAGTTACCAAAAAAGATATGGAAAGATTAATTGAGACAGCATCACAAACTGCTCCTTCACAAACAATTAGAATTGAACAGGCACCTGTTGTAATATCTGCGGTAGAACCTAAAGGTTAATGTGTACCATCATTAATTATGGAATTGCTTTCTTTCAAGTAGTAATTTTGAATTGTATACAACCTGTCAATTGGCAGTACTGTTATCGTGTGGATCAATGGTTAGTCCAGGATCTTCAGTATGCATGGGAATTGAAGATAGGTAAGGTTCATCCCTATCAGACTGAGAAAGAATACCTAGAAAGTTTTAAGTAAGGATCTCATAACAAACCACCATTCCTAAGGAACACCACTATAATAGATAATGTAGTTGATAATCAACATGACTTTATCTCACGTATTACTTTGGATATCAATCCCATTTGTAATCACTACAGTACTGTTTGGATTTTACAAAGGGGAGAACGTTTATTATGAATCAGATAAGTACGACGGGAATGGAACCGCACATTAGAAGTCGTTATGACTTTGCAATGAGTTCATTCTCCAGAATGTATGGAGTCAAGAATGTACTAAACTCACAAACTATACCAACCTTCTGTAGAGAGTGGGCTATTGATGATGAAAAAAATATACCAACAGGAACATTAACAACAGTTGATTTCTATTTTAGAGACTTATGGATGAGGGACAATTAATTGTAATTAGTTTTTATACTTTCATTGGATTATTTTTATTTGTACTTTCTTTAATTTCAGAATAATGACACACTATATTACAGCAATGCTAATACTAACTTCAATAACATCATTTGTTTTATGGGGTATCAATAACGCGTATCCATCATGATGAGTGGTCTTTTTGTATTCTTATTTGTCATACTACTGGTTAGTGGTATGGAATTAACATGGGCAGTTAAACAAGGAAAGAGATGATGTTACAGTTTGCTAGGTTTTGTGGGACTGTACTAAACAACCCATACGGATTAGGATTCCTATCATCTATTTTAATTTTGGTTCCCATCGTGGGAATGTGGGCAGTTCATAAATATCAGTGGGAACACTGGGAACCTTTCACGAGGAAACATAAATGAATCCAGTAATTTTAATCGGTTGTTTTACGCCACTGGTTTTAATTTTTATAGTAATGAAACTTGCTGTGTGGGTATCTGCTGTTAACGACGAAAAAAACTATGTCGGAAAAGAACCTTTACGAAAACGGGGACCATTCTTGGACAATGTATATGCAGACGTTGACGAAGAGGAAGAAGAATATGGAGATCGCACAGACTATAGATAATGCTCTTTATCAACACTATACAATTGAACAAGGAAAACCTGTACCAAACTGGAGATATATAAAAGATCAAGACTGGTGGTATGAATATCTTAAAAATTTAGGATTAGATCCAAGAAATCCATGAACGAAGAAGAGTATTATGATGAGAATTATGACTACACAATAAGTGTAAGAATAGAAGATATAAAGCTCCTACATCACTGTGTGAAAGAAACCATTAAGTATTGGCCAGGAGCTCCAGCCAGACCTTATGAAGAACAGGAACAGTTATGGGCCCTAAGAGATAACTTATTTAAAATAATACTTGAGTACCAATTTAATAATTCATGAACTTATTACTACATCCACATACTAATGTAAGCGATCCTGTGTGGTCGGTCATTTTTATGGTCTTTCTTTCTCTTTGTATGGCTGGTTATAGTATCTACTATATACTAGGAGTTGATGAAAGAGAATCTCATGGGAGCAATGACGCCACCGAGCAGGAAGAGCTGCTACAACTTCCGAGTGACGGAGATCAATCGTGTTCTTGATGGTGATACTATTGATGTTACAATTGATCTTGGTTTCGATCTCTACAAGAAAGAGAGAGTTAGAGTCGCGGGTGTCGATACACCAGAAAAGAGGACGAAGAATCTAGAGGAGAAGGCACTTGGAATCGACGCAACCAACTGGCTCAAAGAGAAATTGGAAAGTACTATTGCTGGTGACGATGAGTTGTCTGTTAGGACTGAACTTGTTGGTGGCGTCGGTAAATATGGCCGTCTTCTTGGTTGGTTATACATTGGGGACGAGTCAGTGTCCCTTAACGAGCAAATGATTGCCGAAGGATATGCGTTACCCTATGCAGGTGGAACAAAAGACATGAACCTGGAATTGTTGAGAGAGATTAGACGTAAGTTTGGAACTCTAGTAGAATAATATATGAAATTCAATTTAGATATGGAGGACTATACGATCCTCATTAACGCACTTCATTATTATAAGAAGGTTGAGAAGAAAGGAAACTTTCAACAGTATGACGAGAAAAGAATAAACTCTCTCCGTGATAAGATGGCCAAACAGATAACTAATCTTTATACATAGAAAAGAACTTTGAATGAATAAGATGCAAAAAATTGTAAACGGTCTTGCTATTTTCTCTAGTCTTATTTCCTTAACCGTCGTTGGTGCTGGTGGTTATGTCTATCTTGAAAAGGACAATATTATTGAAGGTGTCAAATCTCAAGTTGCTGGTGCAGCAGCAGAAGCAATTTCTGGAGCACTTCCTGGAATGATGGATTCTGCAATGCCAGAACTTCCTGGTGCTACTGGTGGTGCGATTCCTTCTACTCCTGGTACAAGTGGTGGTATCGGTGGTGGGACACCAGGTCTTCCATTCTAAAATTAAATGAATATCCCTCGTATTGGTGCTAATCAAATTAGAATCGACAGAGTTGATATTCTACCAGTTAGAAGTATACTAAATGATGTACCTCCGATTCAAAACCTTGATCCCCCAGTCACTATTCAGATAGGTAATCCTATCATTGACATGCCTGGGTGTGTTGAGGCGCACGAAAGTAATAACCCACTGAATGAGAATAGTAACGATGCAAGAGGAATCGTTACTTATTGTGATGGAAATATTCCTAGTTTTAATCCACCGGACTACAGCGGTTTGGAAGAATTAGAAACACCAACTCAAGAGGTTGATACTAGGTTTGAGGAACCAAAGGAATCAAATACAAATACGGATGGGAAAGATAATTTACCACCACCTTCACTAGAATGTCCTACAGCTGTTCAGAAAGCACAAGAACCTGTAGGGACATATGTCAATGGATATAGAGAACAGGTAACTGAATATAAGTTGATCGATGGTGTCTGTGTTCAGATTACAGAGACTGTAGGTATCCCGGAACAAGTCTTGGCTGGTCTTCCTAGTGGTGGTCAAGTAATGCAGGTTGGTGGTATTGCAGTGATTGCAACTACATCTGCACTATTAGCAAAACCGTTGGCGGACATACTATTGAAAGTAGTCAAACCAACGGTTAAGAAAGTTACAAAGAAGATTGCCGCTATTCGGGGGAAACAACTGAAGACCTTGTCTGTAAAGGAGCGCCAAGCAGAGCAGCGGGATCGGAATCAAACGATTGCAAAGTTGAAGTCTGTGAAGGCGAAGACGAAGAAGTAGGTCTAGGGATAGAATGACGATGTTGTGGAACAACAGTAACATTCTGAACCACTACATCAGCACAGATTTTATAGTAAGGACTTCTGGGATGAAAACTAATTCCAGATTTCATTAACTCACCGCAGTTCTTGAGTCTTGCAATCTCAAAGTCCAGTCTCTTATTAGCTGTGATTTGTTGTTGCAATTCAATTTGAGTTTGTGCTGCCAACTTACATTGATCTTGAAGAGTCTTGTCTAGAGGACGAGACCAAGTAACAGAAAATCCAAGACCTAAATTGTAATTATCTTTCTGTCCAGTTCTTACAGGGATTTCATATACAACACGTCCTGGATTATCTGGGATGCCATCACCAATGCCATTACCATCCTCATCAAAACGACCTGTGAAATCAGTCACATCGTATACAGGGTCATTGTAGTATGGTTCCCAAGGTAATGACCTGGAGACTGCTCCAGTAACGTATGGTGTAACATTCATTGTGGGACCTTGACACTGAATACCTCCCCCGTAGGTGTTTGTAATATAAGGTCCCTGGAGGACTTGGATGGCTTGGTTGGTAACTGAACCAGAACTATTAGCAACAGGGGCAGCACTAGCACTGACACCCCCAACAGAATTTGCAAGAACCTTTGTAGGGGATAATAAACCAATTCCAAGCGATGCAAGTATTACTAGATTAACTCTCTTCTTCAAAAATTTCATATTATAATAACTATTGTGTTCAAATAAGTTCATAGTAGTTATAATCTTCAGTCAATGAAAGTCATAGACTTATCTGGTAGTATATATGGTCCTTTTACTGTATTATGAAAAGATGAAGCGTTAGAAAAAGTTACTGGCTAAAAATGGAAGTCGTATCAGTTACTGACTCTATCAACGTTTCTCTTTGAATAATTGTTTGGTTTTGAAGACCAGGCCCGCTGTATGTTTCTGTAAACTGAAAGGCCGCACCAGGATTTGTTTGTGTGAAACTCGGCCTGTTTGATAATCCTACCCATCGTGAAGTCACTCCTTCTATATTATTAGGGGTTGTTTGAGTTCCAGGACTCAATTCCCCTGATGCTGTAATTCCACTGCCAGTCACTGAAAATTGATATCCAGTACTGTAGTCCATCGAATTGATGGTTTCTGTAATCTGTTGTGTAGTCTCTGTATGACTTGTCATACTGCCCTGGCTGAAGTTTGGGACTACTGGTACACCATATGCTGGTTGAAGTGACCCTAGTACCAAACTCAACAATCCGATTTGGATTATTTTCATCAGTCGATGACAGTGATCTCGGACACAAATTGTCCTGTTGCCGTAGTACCAGCGCCACCGGCTGTTACTGTGAGAGCACCTGTAGTCGCTACAGTACCAGCCAAAGATCCAGCAACACCAGCAGTGTAAGAAGTTACATTACTGAAGTTGGGGATCTGACCGACAGTAGCAGCACTACTTGGGATTGCATCACCCTGTGTGAAAGATGTGCTATATGTGAAAGCATTTCCATCAGTTGCCTGAGTTGCTGCGATAGTTCCAGGAGAATAGATGCCACTAGTAATACTGCCAGCAGAAATAGTTCCTGCTGTGGTGCCATCAGTAGTATTGATACCACTACCTGAAATACTATAAGAATTACCAACTCTTGTGGCAGTTGATCTAGCAGCTTCAACAGTCAGTTGAATGCTAGAACTCTGACTACTAACAAGCCCTCCAGCATTTGCAACACTGGCTGTCATCATTAACATAATAAAAGGTAAGAACCTTTTCATTTGTTATCGAACTCATACACTGTTTTTATTTATCTAAAGGCGATCTATAAATATACTTACTGTATAGGAATGAACAGTTTACTATAATGTCCGATAAAGAGCTATCTGACCTGTCATTTAACAGGGAAGAATGCCCCAAGTGTGGTGCAGTATGGTTAAATGGTAATCATATATGGAGGACAGGCAACAAAGGTAATGAAGAAACTCTTCATAACTTAGTCTGCTCAAGAACAAATAATCCTCAATGTATTAACAAAAAATACAAAAAAGGATTTGTCTATGAAAAAGCAGACTCCTGGGAAAAGAGATCTAAATTTATTGAAAAGTGGAATCCTAATGAGTAAAAATCAAGTGAAGAAAGAAGAACTTAAAGTAAAAGTTCTAAAACTTAAAGACGAAGTATATAACGAACCAAAAACAGTTTGGCAAAAAGAAAAAGATCTAGCCCATAAGTATCTTAATAAGGTGTTAGATATTCTAGAAGAATATAGATACTAGTTCTTATGAACCCGGACAAGCCTAATCCTACAGGGATTGAGCCAGTCTGTCAAGTGGCTCTAGAAAAAGGGTTGACAGACTATCAAAACTCTGTTACTATAAATAAGTCGAGAGGTTACGGAACCAACACATTCCTTAATCATTTGTAACACCCCTTCAACCAAGACCTATAGGGTGTATAAACACGTCTTTCATATCTCTATCTTAGGGTGATAGAGAAATAGTAACTCCACCATTCCCTGATGGTCTTACTTTTTTGTTCAAAACAATGGCTACAACTCTTTCAAGGCAACAATCAACCTCACCATGGAATGATTTCTGTGAGTGGGTAACATCAACTAACAACCGTTTGTATGTTGGTTGGTTCGGTGTGTTGATGATCCCAACTCTGTTGGCAGCAACCACCTGTTTTATTATCGCATTTATCGCAGCACCCCCAGTAGACATCGATGGCATACGTGAACCAGTTGCTGGATCGCTCCTCTACGGAAATAACATTATTTCAGGAGCAGTTGTCCCGTCTAGCAATGCAATCGGACTACACTTCTATCCCATTTGGGAAGCAGCCTCGCTTGACGAGTGGCTCTACAACGGAGGACCATTTCAACTGGTCGTCTTTCACTTCCTTATCGGTATCTTCGCTTACATGGGACGTGAATGGGAACTTTCTTACCGATTAGGTATGCGTCCATGGATCTGTGTTGCATACTCTGCACCTGTTGCAGCAGCATCAGCAGTCTTCCTGGTCTACCCCTTTGGTCAAGGTTCATTCTCAGACGCTATGCCTCTTGGTATCTCTGGCACCTTTAACTACATGCTTGTCTTCCAAGCAGAACATAACATCCTGATGCACCCCTTCCACATGTTGGGAGTCGCTGGTGTCTTCGGTGGTTCATTGTTCTCAGCGATGCATGGTTCTTTGGTTACATCTTCACTCGTCCGTGAGACGACTGAAACTGAGTCACAGAACTATGGTTACAAGTTCGGTCAAGAAGAAGAGACCTATAACATCGTCGCAGCTCATGGCTACTTCGGTCGTTTGATCTTCCAATATGCATCATTTAACAACTCTAGAAGTCTTCACTTCTTCCTGGCTGCATGGCCAGTAGTTGGAATCTGGTTCACCGCTCTTGGTGTTTCCACCATGGCTTTCAACTTGAATGGTTTCAATTTCAATCAGTCTGTGATTGATGGTCAGGGTCGTGTCCTGAACACCTGGGCCGACGTGTTGAACCGTGCCGGTCTCGGCATGGAAGTGATGCACGAAAGAAATGCTCATAATTTCCCACTAGACCTTGCAGCAGCAGAAAGTACTCCTGTAGCACTTACTGCTCCTACTGTTGGTTGAGTTAGTTAGAAAAACTGAATACTAAAGAGAGGGACCTTCGGGTCCCTTTTTTAATGCTTGGATTTTATATATAGTTAAAGTTATGGTATAATAGGTTTAACTAATGATTACTACTATGAGAACCTGTAATGTATGTGAGGAAGAGAAACCCCTTTCTGAATATTACAAGATCAAGAAAGATGGTAAGTTTTACCACGGAAAATGTAAGAAGTGTTATGTCAAGAAACAACAGGAAACATATTGCCCAAAGAAAAAAAGAAATGAAAATTTAAGAAGAAACTATGGTATAACTCTGGACCAATACAATCAGATGTTGGTAGAACAGAAAGGTGTATGTAAGATATGTGGCACTGATGACTCTGGTGGTAGACAAACTGGTAGAGGTTCTGTGGACAGTTTCTATGTGGACCATTGTCACGATACTGGTAAGGTTCGAGGCCTACTATGTAATACCTGTAACAGAGCAATGGGCCTGGTTGGTGATAATATAGATACTCTTTCCAGGATGATAAAATATCTTCAATGATAACCACTAATACTCCAGACAAGTTAGCTCAAATTATTAGAGACACTTGGCCACAGTTGTATCGACCACATAAGAAGAATGGGAAAGAAAAAAAATAAAGGAAAATCTATATGGAGAATATGGGCAAAGGCACTTGGAGAAAAAGGATCTAAATGTGACAGAGAATCAGACATCATTGCTATGGTTAGGAGTTTTATATTCCTCACATATCTCATTACTAATGTGGCTATTGTTTCAAATGTAGTAAGACACTGGAACAATAATGGAAATAATGATATAATACATAATGAAGTTCTTCAAAAACAATCTTGAAAATATTTTTAGATACTGCAGACCTTGACATGATCACTCCTGCATATGAGACTGGTCTCATTGATGGTGTCACAACAAACCCCACACTCATTCTAAGAAGTGGTAGAACCCTTCAAGAGGTTGCACAGGAACTCTCAGGTCTCCTGGCATTAGAAAGTATCTCTACAGAGGTTGTAGCGGATACTTCAGGAGAGATGTTGAACCAGGCCCAAGAGTTTATTACTATCTCTCCAGCAATAACCATTAAAGTTCCTTGTACTGTTGAAGGACTGAAGGCATGTAAGGAATTATCTAAAGTTGGTGTAAAAACCAATGTCACCCTTGTCTTCTCAGTTGCACAAGCAATCTTAGCAGCAAAGGCAGGAGCAACTTATATCTCTCCATTCATTGGTAGATGGGAAGATAATTCAGTTGATGGTTTGGAATTGATTCAGAAGATTAGGAAGGTCTATAACCAACTCAATACAAAAGGTCTTAAGACTCCTCAAATTTTAGGAGCATCAATTCGTGATGTGAGACAGGTAGAGAAGTGTGCAGAGTATGGTGCAGACGTTGTTACCATTCCTCCTATCGTATTTTGGAAGATGTATAAGAACGTTATGACTGATAAAGGACTGGAACAATTTAATCGGGATTGGGATGACGCAAACAGGTAGAAAATCTTTATAATGATAAATAACTAAAAAGTATTTGTAAGATGAACTCTCAAGATATTCGCAATCTTCAAGAAGCATATAATCAAGTCTATCAAGTTGATGAAAATTTACTTAGATCTTTAGATACAGGTGATGCAATTCTTGAGTACCTAGTTGCCGAAGGTTATGCTGATACTAATGAGAGTGCATTAGTCATTATGGCGAATATGAGTGAAGAGTGGAGAGGTAATATTGTTGAAGTTATAAAAACAGTTCTTGCACCAAAAGGTGGTGTGGCTGGTGCTGTTCAAGTCAAGCAAACAAAGACTCCTGGATTTTTAGGAACTGGAATTGGATCTAAAACTGTCAGTACACCAATCCCCGGTACTTTCACTAGAAATACTCCAGGAAGACGGTCATCAGGTCCTAGATCATTTGATGCTGCTGGATCAGGATCTAGTGGAGCCAGAGCAGAAATGGGAGATAGGTCTGGACCAACTGACACTGAAAGATCTAGATTTAATTCTGCTTTGACATCAAAACATACTAAAGGTGATAAATCTGTCACACCATCCCCGAGAGCAGTTAATCAAAGAGCAGCAGCACAAAATCATAGTGGACTTATGCCAACTAGAGGTGGGAGGAGAGATAGGACGGATACAACCACTATAAACTATGAAAAACCAAATCAAAGTTGGAGAGGATATTGAAGGTGGGCAAAGTATAGAGCAGCAGAGGACGCTTCATACGAAACTTTCTACACGAAAAATATTTTGTTGAACAATGGCCTCCGTGAATGGATGATGACTATTGACCAACCACACGAAAACTTTCCTGTAATTGAGGAAATCCTTCCAAGAGGTAATGCTCTCTAAACCACTTCCCAAACTGACCACCACTCCTGATTCAGGGGTGGTTTTTTTATAAATAAAAGTAGTTAAGTTATTTTTATGGCAAAAACTGCTGCTGATATATCTAGAAGAGAAAAGAAAATGATTTACATAAACAGCAAGAGGAATGTTCCTTGTGTTGATTGTGGACAAACATTTCCAGAGTATTGTATGGACTTTCATCATAAAGACCCTTCAACTAAAAATGAAAAAGGAAAACAATCTATTAAGAATAGAATGAAACACTATAGTGATGAAAAAATTAATGAAGAACTTGAAAAATTTGTGGTATTGTGTGCGTGTTGTCATAGAATAAGACATCATTCTGGTAGATGACCACCTCCTAGACCGACCACCTCTTCTTGACAAGGGTGGTTTTTTATTGTATAATACTCTTATAGTCAATCAGGAACCATGACTTACGAAGCCACCGTACAATTCAAGTTTGATGCTACATATACTCCCACATACAGTGGTGGAAACATTACTGATGACTACATCCCAGAAGAACATTACCTGATCACAGCACCTGCTGCTGATCTCAATGCCAAGCAATACTTCAAACTGTTTGAGAAGTTCATGTTGTGTGTAGGTATGTGCCCCAGTTCTATTCGTTCTGGTGCTATGTCATTGGTCTTCAATGATATGGTGCTTGAAGAAGAGCAACGTAAGATATGTTGTGAGTATGATATCACGATGAATGAAGACCTGGATAAGAAGTTTGAAGAGTGGAAGATTCGTGATGAAGAATGTGCAAAGCTGCGATCTAACTACAAAAATAACTTTGGTAGTGAACCCAAGATCAAAGGAGATTGGGAGCAACATGGTGCTGATAAACTTGATGGTGATGTAAACTGATGAAACTCTGGATGCTTGGTAATCGTCTCACCACAGAGATCTATGAAAGACAAAGATTTGTTGAAGAAGCAGATAAATATAATATCGATCTTCGTTTGGTTTATGCTGACGAAATTGATTTGATTGTATCCAGAGATGACCGTAAATCTATTCGACATTGTAATGATATTGTTTCTCTGCCTGACGGCATACTTGCTCGCACTGGGAGTGGCACTGACTATTTTAATCTCAGTGTTCTCAGACAATTCGAGAGAATGAATGTCCAAACTCTTCCTAATTCTGCTTCTATTGAAGCATCAAAGGATAAGTTTCATGCCAATCAAATTTTGGCACAAGCAGGACTTCCTATTCCCAAAACTATGCTGACTAGATTTCCATGTAAATCTGAGTTAGTTGAAAAGGTAGTGGGATTTCCTTGTGTCCTGAAAGTTATAACTGGATCACATGGAAATGGTGTTTTTCTTTGTGAAGACGCTAAACATTTTGAAGATTTGTCGGAACTTATTTCTTCTCTTGACTTTAAGAATTCTATGATTGTTCAGGAATATATTAAAGAATCAGAAGGAAGAGATCTGAGGGTAATTGTTATTGGTGGTAGAGTTGTTGGTGCTATGCAACGCAAATCTACTGATGGTTCATTTAAAGCCAATATTTCCCGTGGAGGCCAAGGGGAAGCATATGATGTTGACGACGAAATGGAAATGCTTAGTATTCAAGTTGCAAAAGCTCTTGATCTTGATATTGCTGGTGTTGATTTATTATTTCACAGTGATGGATACCGAATCTGTGAAGCAAACTCCTCACCAGGATTCAAAGGATTTGAAGAATCATTAGGAATTAATATTCCTCAGAAAGTTTTTGATTATGCCAGATTGAGGACAAATTCTTGACCACCTCCTAAACCGACCACCACTCCTTGACACGGGGTGGTTTTTTATTGTATAGTGTCTACAGGTAAAACTAACCAAGAATGTCATACGAATACGGATCAAAAGAATTCTATGCAGAACAATTTGCTGATTTGATTGCAGATGTTCAACATGACTCACCAGAATTTAGTGACAATCTAGTTGCTGGCTTCTTGCTTGCCCTTGATGACTGGCGTCAGTATCACGTCAAGCAAATTCTAGAACTAGACAGAGTTGAATTTAAACTCAATGACCAAAATAGTGACCACATGACAAACACACCTAGATGAAATTTAAAGCATTAGTATTTGTCCGACTACGATCACAGGTTGATGACTCCCCAGGTAATGCTGTGAGAGACGCCTGTAAGCGATTGTCTGAACTCAATATCAAGAAACTTAGATTGGGTAAGGTCATCGACGTTTGGTTGGAAGCAGAGAGCAGAGAGTATGCTGAGAAGGAACTTGAAATGCTATCTGATAGATTCCTTGCCAATACAGTCATGGAAGATTGGGACTATGAATTGACTGAGATTGAAACTTTCCCACCAGGTATTGAATGATGGAAGAATTTAACACACCAGGATCCAATAAGAGTTGGATGGACGATGGGTTCAAGAAGTATGCTGCTGAATGGCAACTCAATAATATTGAGAAACTATTGAATGCTGATGTAAAACGATGTCGTGTATATAATAGTGACAACCGAGATGAAGTATACAATCAGATTACTATTACATACAAGCAGGAGGATTAATGAAAGTAATTATTGAAGGCAAGGTCAAAACTGTATACGCTGGTGACGATGCTGATCGTGTCATCATTGAGTATCATGATAAGGTGACTGCTGGTAATGGAGAGAAGGAGGATCATCCTTTAGGAAAAGGATCCCTCTGCTGTAGCATCTCATCTATCATCTTTGAGAAACTTTCCAAAGAACTTATCCCAACTCATTATATCAATATGGTTGGTGCTAACAAGATGATATGTAAGAAGGTAGATATAGTTCCACTGGAAGTTATTTGTAGGAATCGTGCTGCTGGATCTATTGTTCGTGAGACAACTCTCAAGGAAGGTTGTCCACTACCGCATCCTATTGTTGAGTTCTTTTTGAAAGATGATACCAAACATGATCCTCTCTTAACACCAGACCGTGTGCGTTTGATGGGATATGATCCAGAACCTTTTGTTGAGATGACACTAAGGATAAATGATTGCCTTCGTCAGATGTTCTACATTATGGGTATTGATTTGGTTGACTTCAAGATTGAATATGGTTATACTGCTCATGGTGAGTTACTACTTGCCGATGAGATTAGTCCTGATAGTATGAGACTCTGGAAGATTGGTAGTGATGAAAGATTTGATAAAGATCTATTCAGAAAGGACGAAGGAGATATCGTTCCTGCCTATCGTTATATTCTTGACCGACTACAACCACTTGCAATCCAATGACCGAAGAACAACTTGATAAGATCCGTTTTAGATTTGGTGGAGACTGGTATGATACTTGGTGGTTAGCAATCAGTGAAAGGTTTGATTCATTAAACTCATTAGCATCGTGGGAACCAAGTTTCTTTGATCTCATCAATAAAGGATGGTTAGATATGTACTACATACCCCCAAAGAAACAAACTCAAGAAGAGTATATTAAATCCTTCCTTAACTCCAACCCATACTATAACGAGAAGTATTACGGATATGAAACATGAAACTAATTAAGTTCACCCGTGATTGTGATTTTGGACAAGATTGGTATGTCCAAGTATTATTCACCAAACGATGGGCACTTTTTCAAGCATCAGCACATTGGTATGAGTATCCTGTTTGGCCTTTTCTTCAAATCCAATCTGGTATGGGCAATCTAATTTCTATTTTGTTTAGTGTCTATAAGTTTGGATTCAATATTGGATTACTGGAACGCACTTGGAGAGTTTAACAATGAAACACCACGTCCCTGATGAGATTAGAAATAATGGTTTCGACTGCTTTAGAAGTTTGAACCAAGCAGAGCGAGCAGTTGTTATGTTTGGTGAGGATGAGTATCGTAAATCACTAGACCTTGAGAATGATGATGCTGAGTGTTGGAAGATACCAAGTGGAGAGTCAACAACCTTTGTTGGTTGGAACCCCATGTGTATCCCAACAATGGATTACATCGTATGGAAACTAAAACGTCGTGAACAAATTGCCAGAGGTGAAATCGTTGGATAAGTTGACAAAGGAAGAGATGAGAACTAAGATCAAAGAGTTCTCTGCAATTCTTAAAAATCAAAGAGTGTATTGGGATGAAGAGGACAAGAAAGGATTTACATATTCTTGTGATCTAATCTCACAATCATTGATTACTTTATACATTCGTTTAGGAAGAGACTGATGGACTATAAAACTTCTGGTGTTGACATTGAAAAGGGTAGAGAGTTTGTAGAAGAACTCAAAAAGAAAGTACCTAACCTTGGAGGATTTAATGGTATGATACAAATTCCACCAGAGTATGAACAACCTGTACTAGTATCTGGTGCTGATGGTGTCGGAACTAAAATTAATATCTGTAGGATTGCTAATGATTACACCACTATTGGTCAGGATCTCGTTGCTATGTGCGTCAATGACGTTATATGTTCTGGTGCTAAACCATTATATTTTTTAGACTATATCTCCACTAAAAAATTGGATGGTAACGTCAATGATATCATTCAAGGTGTGATTGATGGTTGTCTTATTTCTGGAATGTATCTTCTAGGTGGTGAGACTGCCGAACACTTTAGAGCAACTGACTATGACCTTGCTGGTTTCTGTACTGGTATTGTAGAGAAGAATGATATCGTTGATGGTAGTAACATCAGACCTGGTGATGTAGTCATTGGTATTGAGAGTAGTGGATTCCATAGTAATGGATATACTCTTATTAATGATATGCTGTCTAGAGATTTTATCTCATATAAGTACATGCCAGAGCTTCTGATACCGACTACCATCTATGCCCGTTTAATCCAGCACCTATTGGATGAGGTTCCTATCCTAGGCATGGCTCATATTACAGGTGGAGGACTACCTGAAAACCTTCCTAGGTGTCTTCCAAAGGGTCTGACTGTTGATGTGGACTATGGAGCATGGGATGTCCCAGATATATTTGAGATTATTCAGAATGCAGGTAATATTTCTGATGATGAGATGAGAAATGTATTTAATATGGGCATTGGATTCTGTTTGGTGGTGCCACAAGAGGTTGCAACATTAACTCAGAGCTTGATTGCTGATACTCCATTTGGTATGAGGTCTTGGGTCATTGGAGAAGTGGTGTCAGTATAATGACTGTCACATGGTTTGACAAATACTACTAAAACCTGTTATAGTTAAGGGAGTTCAAAGCCTCCCTTTTTTTATGGAATACTCTGAGTATATTGAGATTAAAACCAAAGTGGATGATGCCAAACAAGCACGAGTCCGTATTGGAGTCTCTTGGTTACTTCATATGTTCACTGTTCCACCTGTTGTTTCTGTTGTTTATTCGGTAAAAACAAACAACTGGATTCCTACTCTTGCAGCAACAGGTGTTGCATTGCTTGCAGCACCAATCTCACTGGTTGACTTTGGTCTGACACTTGCAGTTGCACCTCCTGTAACATCTGCGGTTCTTGTTCATACCAAGGCACAAGAAAAACGTCGTAAGTTGGGTATTTTTGGTCCTGAACAGGCAGACAAACTTGTATATGAGGCACTATGATGATCGGAAACCTAGAAGCTGAAGATCGAGTACTAGATACTCCATCTGTTTATGAACAAGTTGCTTCTCTTGTCCAAAAGTACGGATGGGAAGCAGGTGACAATATTGTAGTTGAAATGGCAGGGACTCAAGTTTCTGGTATTGATGTGGGCGAAGTCTATAATAAGAAATGGCAATCACCTATTGGGACTCGTAAGTGTAATAAAGAAGCATTTATTGTTATTAAAAATCTTTCACGAGACCCATGGACACCTTCTCAACCTATGGATAGAGAACACAAACCTCAACACCCTTACGAAGTATGACATACACAATTTATTCTAAGGATGGTTGTCCTTTCTGTACTAAAGTCCAACAGGTTCTACAACTTACAGAACAGAAACATGTAGTCCTTAAACTTGGTAGAGACTACACAAGAGAGGAGTTTTATTCTAAGTTTGGTAAGGGTTCTACATTTCCTCAAGTTATATTGAATGTTGAGGGCCCTGATGACGGAACTCATCTTGGTGGATGTACAGAAACTGTTAAATACCTGAAGGAAAATAATATTGTTTGATGGACAACCAAGATCTCTATGATATCATTGAGCACACAATCGATTATGCATTTAATGGAAAGTACATGCTCAACATGTATGACTACCTAGTACTTAGTAAGTCATCAAAAAAAGATGTTGAAGAGTTTCTTGAAAGTTCATCAAGAAAAGAGATTGATGAACTGATTAGTGACCTAGATAATTATCTTGAAGGTGGTTCTGATGAGAAACACAAACAATTGAGAGAGGGTTATGGTTATCTGGGTAAACCAGAAGCCAGAAAAATAAGAAACTATTTGAATGGTATTGTTGAGGATGCTGTAAAATATGGAAGAGAAAAAAGACCAGGAAGAAAAAGAAAACCCTCTAAATAAGAGAAATGATGATGAACCTCAAGAAATTAATAGAGGTTTAGAGTTGTTATTGAGAAAAAAACAAAGGAGAGAAAGACGACCAAAGACTTTTGAACTAAGGTTTGGAAAGTTGGTTTCTCTCTTCAATAGAGAAATTAACTTTTACTTTAATGTTCATCTAGACATAAAGAAAGTAAGTTCTCGGAGAGATTAAATGGAAACAGCAATCATTATATTGTCCGTTGCAGTCACAGCACTTTTTCTTTTAGTAGGAACTCTCCTAGGTTGGTTAGTAAAAGATTACCTAGACCAAACAAGAATGCCATTCATTCATCCAGAATTTTTTGATGAGAATGGTAACATCATACCAGACGAAATTTTATCAGTGAGATTTGAAAATGACTTCATCAGCGAAGACGAAGAAAACGACTAACACAAAACTACCACCAAATCCATTTATCTTTGAGATTTTGGACTTGGTAAGTGCGCAAAGATCAAAAGCAAAGAAGATTGAAATTCTTCAAGAGTATTCCACAGAGGCACTCAAAGCAATTCTAATTTGGAACTTTGATGAGACTGTGATCTCACTTCTTCCAGATGGTGAAGTTCCCTTTGAGAAGAATGATGTTCCTCTAGGGACTGATCATACTTCTCTGAGGAAGGAATGGAAGAACCTTTATCACTTTGTAAAGGGCGGTAATGATTCACTCTCCAAGACCCGTAGAGAGACTATGTTCATTCAGATTCTTGAAGGTCTTCATCCTCAAGAGGCAAACATTCTTATTCTTACTAAAGATAAGA
>Ga0307378_10003606_pt1 | contig 22611 bp, 19 predicted proteins | sample UN1MG_FD_202238 | JGI IMG/M metagenome (GOLD analysis project Ga0307378, IMG submission 202238) | Soil microbial communities from Risofladan, Vaasa, Finland - UN-1 | ecosystem: Environmental > Terrestrial > Soil > Coastal area > Acid sulfate soil | place: Finland: Risofladan, Vaasa | collected...
GGCTGGCACAGGCATGGATCAAGATCATCCCGCTTGAACTGGGGGCGGGGTTCAGAGGCCGGGTGATCGAACTGATGGCCATGGGTGTTCCCGTGATCGGTACACACAATGCCCTGGACAGCATTGGGATGGAAAATGGCAAACATGGGTTCATCAGTGATTCCGATAAGGAACTTACAGGATACTGCCTGGATCTTTTGACAAACCATAAATTACGCCAAGAAATCAGCTGGAATGCTACCGCGTTTGTGATGGAGAGATATTCTTTATGGGCAACTTTCGGAAAGTTAAATGAGTTTTTAGTTAAGTAGCGCATGTAAAATAAACAAAATAAAGATAGTTTTATGAAAATATTAGAATTGCAAAAGATATATTTATTTGTTCATACTACAGATGATAAAATTATAGCAAGAATGAAAACGTTTGAGAATGTTTTTGAAAACAGCGAAGTTTATTCCAATAATTTAAAGGCATATAGTCGTATGTTTTATAAAAGTAAGAAAGTCGCTGGCAATAATATGTATTACTATTTAGCAACCATTAATGATCAACAAGATTACGATTTAAGTTCAATGAAATTTAATTCCACATTATCTTTAACAGATGATTTCGATACTTTACTTTCATATTGTTTTGTTAAGGGAAACCAATTTGTCGCTGGATCTGATTATCTAGCTATCCTCAATCATTTTTTTTATAATAATAACGATACATTTATATGCAGCAACAATGCTTTTCTTATTGCCAAATTAGTCAATGCTAACCTTTCTGAAAAAGCTTTGTTTGAAACTTTGTTTTTTAGGTTTCCAAAAGGCCAAAACACATTTTTTGCTGAAATAAAATGCTTGAGACCTAATCAGCAAATATCTTTTAGCGATAAAGACAGGGTGGTATTAAGTAGTTATTCTAACTATTATGATATTTTATATAAAGAAACTCATGATATTTTTAAAGATATTGACATATATTTTGGCAAAGTAAAAAAGTCCATTTCAAAAAATAGTTATCTTTCTTTTTCTGGCGGTTCAGATTCAATGACAATTCTTTCTATACTTTTGCATAAAAAGTTTGATTTTCAGCTGGCAAGTTTCTCAGGGCATGATGATTGGGATACAGTTAGAATACAAGATTTGGCAAAAAAAAATGGTTTGCCAATGAAATTCATAAATACAAATGATAACGAAAATGAACACGAAAAATTAAGGTATGTATTTATTACCAATGGTTTTTCTCCGGCATCACATTTTCAAACATTTTATCAAAACCTACTTGTTGGTTCAACTATATTTGATGGATATAGTTTTATTTTAGGCGACTATTCCGATGCTTTTTTATTTCCGCCTTTCTCTGATGTATTAAAAGGCAAAAATCTAAATGTCATTTTTCAAAACTACTACTTGGGAATTGATAATACTTTTTTACTAAGAATGAAAGATTATCTTATTTCAAATTATTCACATGAGTTTGTATTTGCAAATTCAACTGATGGCCTAAAATGTGTCCAAAACCATTCGGTAGACTTTATCCCCTCAAGAGTACTTTCAGGAGTTTTGGGTTGTTCTGATATCAATTCTCACTATAATTATAGTTTTTTTCTTTCCAGAAAGTTTATGACTTATGTCCATTTTAATAACTATGGTATTTCAAAAACATTTGTAGCAAGAAATGACTATCTCGGAGATATCGTAAAATTACCCCTTGCCAAAATCGTAAAAAAGATGAATCAAAAAATATATAATTCAAAAATGGACCATGGTTTTAGTTTTAAAGATATAAATGAAAGCCCAAAGTTCATTAAATTAAAAATGAAATTGAATATTTTGGAAAAAAAGAAATATTATTTGTTTCGCAGAAAACATATTGAAAAACCTGCAATTCAAAAAGAATCACAGATGGAGCTATCATTTGACTTTTTAAAGAAGGAAGAATTGCTAAACTTTTATGCAAGACAAAGTTTAGGAGTAATACAGAATGTTAAAAATGTTTACGACAAGCTTGATATATAAATGATAAGACTACTTATTTCAGGTGACTTTGCTCCCATTATGAATCCGGCGGAGATGAGAGAAGATCATTTTTATGCCTTGAAGGATATATTACTGGGAGCGGATTGCCATATAACCAACTTGGAATGCCCATTGACTTCAGTCGAAAAACCGATTGAAAAGACCGGCCCGGCCCTGAAATCCCAGCCTGGCGTTGTAAAACTGTTAAAAAATGCTCGGGTGGATATAGCCTGTCTGGCTAATAATCATATTTTCGACTATGGCGAAACGGGGTTGCAGGAAACCATTAAAATTTGTGAACAAAACGGAATTGCTACGCTGGGTATTGTGAACCGGGGGGATGGCAATAAATCATGGCTGATAAAAGAGATCAAGGGCAAGAAAATCGGGTTTCTGAATTATTGTGAACATGAATTCAGCGTCAGAGAAGAGGGCGAATTTGGCGCCGATGGCTATGATCCCATTCGCTGTTTTTATGAAATACCGACATTGCGCCCGCAAGTGGATTACCTTATTGTTATTTACCATGGTGGTAATGAATACTATCCATTACCCCGGCCTGGATTAAAAAAAGTGTTTCATTACCTGGCTGACCTGGGTGCCGATGCGGTTATCGGCCATCACACCCATGTGATCAGCGGCTATGAAATATATAAGGAAAAACCGCTGGTATACAGCCTGGGAAATTTTTTCTTTCCCTACAAAAATGAGCCCGAGGAATGGCATTTGGGGATGCTTTGCAAACTTTATATCAAAGAAAACATTGAAGTTGAGTTTATTCCATTTCAACAATGCCAATTCGAATCGAAAGTCAACTTGCTTAACAATAAAGATAAGCAACTTTTTAATGAAAAGATTGAATTGTTATCTTTGCTTATAAGCAATAATGACAAACTTGATTTTAAATGGAATGAATTTGTAAAAGAAAAAGCGAAAGGATATCTGAAACAAATATCCGGAGTGGGTTATTGGCGAAAAATATTATTAAAATTGGGCTTTCCTTTGACCAAAGTTCTGTCTGCCGATAAATTACGAACAATCCAAAATCTAATGAGGTGTCAGTCGCATGCTGAAATTATTGCCAGTTCGATCACTGGTCGGGTCAAACAATGAACACTAAAATATTGGTTGGCATACATCGGGCCGTACATGAAAAGGTGGATCCTGAATTGGAAATCTATCGAAAAATATTACAATACAACGACATAGATTATATCGATCTGGATTCGAGCGATCCTGGGTTTTGGCAAGATGTCAGCCGGCTGACCCATTTTATTTACAAATGGTCGCACAGTCACAGCGATCACCAAATCGCCAATGCCATCATACCGGTTATTCAATATCACATGGGAATAAAATGTTTCCCCGATTGGGAAACATCCTGGCACTATGATGACAAGATCAAGCAGGCATATTTATTAAAGGTAAATGGATTCCCTGTGTGCGAGTCATATGTTTTTTATCACAAGAACAAAGCTCTAGAATGGCTACAATCGGCTGAATTCCCTTTGGTTTTTAAATTGAAAAACGGATCAGGGGCGTATAATGTAAAGCTTATACATAAAAAAGCCCATGCAAAAAAAATGATCGGTAGAAGTTTTCGCATGTCTGGAATCAATCAAGATAGAGAAGGCCTTTACAATACACTAAAAACATTCAATTTTAACCTTAACAAAATATACCGCTATTATGGAATTAAAATTCGAAATTGGTTGATTGGCAAGGATACATCACCATTTTGGCAAAAACAAAAAAATTATGTGTTATTCCAAAAATTCATGCCGGATAATGCTTATGATACGCGCGTGCAGATAACCGGGAAACGAGCTTACGCATTCATTCGCTACAATCGACCCAACGATTTCAGGGCTTCCGGAAGCAATGACTGGAGCATTGATCACGACAAAATCAATATGGAGTTCGTAAAAATAGCTTTTAAAGTTTCCAAAAAGCTCGGCTTCCAATCCATGGCCTATGATTTCATCTATGATGAAAAACATAATCCGGTCATTGTGGAAATGAGCTATTGCTATGGCGATTATCCCGAATTCTCAACCGGATACTGGGATGAAGGACTGGTTTGGCATGCCGGGAGGTTTGTCCCTCAATATCTGGAACTCATGGATCTACTCGAACTTCCCGATCTGAGGCAACCGGATATCCAGGTGAATTCTCCATATTTAAAGGCAAAAATTAATTGATTCCTAAAATATCAATAAATGTGTGAATTAAGAAAAATACGAGTCTTGCAAGTTATCGACGGGCTTGGAGCCGGAGGCAAGGAACGCCAGTTGATAGAACTGCTCAGGCTGATCGATCCTGACAAATTTATTGTCGGCGTAGTCACTTTTTCGATTCTTCACCAGCACTACGTCACTGAAGCGCTCCGCTTGGCTGCATTTTTCCGGGAGTTGAATCTCAAGCGGAAAATACGGCTATTTAAGGAAATGAAGCATAGTATCGCGGAATTCGATCCGGATTTGATCCATACCTGGGATACGTTCTCTTCCTTTTATGCACTTCGGCCGGCGCGCTCGGCTGGCATCCCTCTTATTGACGGTTCAATTCGAGATGCCGGTGTCGAGCGGAGATGGGAATACTTATATAAACGCTATTTTCTAAAGCATGCGGATGTGATTGTCAGCAACTCCCGCGCCGGCTTGAAATACTATCATGTCAGCGGGGAGGTGATTTACAACGCGATCGACCGGTCAAGGTTTCGGGCAGTTGAGCAAAGCGATCAATTCAATATTATTATGAGTGCATCCTTTACCGCCTATAAAGACCACGACACGTTTTTCAGGGCCGCCAGGTGTCTTCTTGAAGATGGAGTGGTTGATAATGTATACCTTGCCGGAGACGGCCCCAAGCTGGACAAATACCGGCGCCTGGTAAAGAGAAGCTTTGGCGCCCTGAAACAGAGAGTTCAATTTTTAGGGCGTGTTTCCGATATTGAAAAATGGCTGAGCCGCTGCCGAATCGGTGTGTTATGCTCGACTAAGCGTTACAGCGAAGGGATCTCCAATTCGATCCTCGAATACATGGCTGCCGGATTGGTTCCGATCGCTACCGAAGTCGGGGCCGTACCCGAAATAATCGATGACCGTATCAACGGATTGTTGGTCCAAGCACGGGACTGGCATGGCATCGTGGCGGCGGTCAGGCAACTGCGACAGGATGATGCGTATTTAAAGCGGCTGATTGAAAATGCCGGACTTACCATCATGAATCAATTTGACGCCAGGAACAACATTTCCCGGTTTATGAGTCTTTATCAAAACGCCCTTGCAAAATGATTGGCAAGAAAATCATAACCGCGAGCCCAGATATTTCCCGGATGGCGAGAAAGTCGGGACCATTATCTTGCAACTTAAATCTGTCTTCCGGAGTTGAAAAATGAAATTGCTGCTTGGGGTATTTGGAAATGACGCGAAGAAGTATATTGAGAAAGTAAAGGTAATATCAACCCGATTGGATATTGCCAGTGACAACTGCCTCATGCTCAATTACTGCGCCGGCCCGATCGACTTTCCCGCATCGGTCCAGGCCCATGGCAAGACGCTGTTGCTCAGCGGCCTGGCTGTTTGGCGCGACCATACTATGGATGATTTCATTTCCGATCCATCGGCACTGCTGCAAAAAATATTGGCGAAGGATGTTGCTCAAATTCCGGGTGAATTCGTCAACGGCGCCTTCAATGGCGTGGTTATTGAGGGAAACACGCTCTGGCTGTTCAATGATTTCATGGCTTTGGCTCCACTTTACTATGCCTTAGAAAAAGACACGATCATTTTTTCCACAAGCTTGCAGGCCATGCAGAGGCTATTGAATCGGCCTTGGGATGCAGAGGCAGTGAAGGAGTATTTGACATTCGGATACAATTTCAGTTACCAGACCATGCTTTTCGGGATTAAATGCCTTCCACCGGCCTCGCTTTTATGCATAAAAGACGGCAATCTTTCCTTGAAGAACTATGATTCATTTCCAAACGAACCCGAATTCAGTGCCGGCAAGGGAGAAGTGATTGAGAGTGTTCATCGGGAATTTTCCAAGGCCATAAAAAGGATTTATTCAGCGAAACTGAAATATTCGCTCAGCCTGACCGGGGGCATGGATTCGCGGTTGATCTATTTTGAATGGCCTAACCGCAATGAGCTACTTGCCGAAACAGCAGGTGAAAACACGTCCGATTTCATCAAGGCCCGGACCCTTACCGAGAAACTTGGCAATCCTTCCTTGCACACGCTTGAAGATCTGAAAGACAATCAATATACAGACGGGATCGAAAAGTTTTATCAAGCGTGCGATAACCCCACGAAATTGCTGGCTGAGTATAACTGGCACCACCTGAGCTGGAAAAAAAATCGCGGCGCGGATCTTCATATGTCAGGAGTCGGCGGAGAGCTGTTGAACGGGGAGAGCCTCTATCTGAGCCGCAAACCCATACACGTATTGCGCGAGGCTTTTTTCCCCTATAGATATGTTGAATTGAAAAATTCCCGAAAAAAATCTTTGGTCGAAAACGTGCTGTACATGAAATATAAAAGTACAATCCTTGAACTCCTGGATGACCAGTTTCAAGGTAAAATAAATGACTATGCTGAAAAGATCGTGGATCAATTGGACCCGTTCCTGGGAAAACCGCGATTCATGCAAACCTACAGCGAACGGTTCCGGACTTTTGTACTGGCCAATGCCTCTTTCTATCCGCTCAATGTGGTATCCAAGAACAGCGATTTCCTGGTCATGCCCTATAATGACCGGGACCTGATACAAGCCGTCAGTCGTTTTCATCCGAGGACGCGGGAACTGCGGCGCCTGGAGCTGGCGCTAATCAAAAAATATGACTTGGCAACCGATATTCCCCTTGATTCCTCGCATTTGCGGCAAAACCGGCCGTATTTCGCTCACAAGTTCATGCGCACCGTGCGCATGGTAATGAATATCGGCCTTCATAAAAAAGTGCCGTTTTTTCAAAAAGGTGAAACTCCGAAGTTCAGGGCCTTCAAGTATTTCGACCATTCGGCGCAGGATTTCCGTGAATACATCAAAACGACGATTTTGCAGGCGCCATTTTTCGATAAAAGAAAGCTCGAGATTTATTTAAATGAAATTGACCGGGTGGACAAATTCAATTTCTACACCCATCACCGCGAAGCGGGCAACCTCATGATATTGTTCCGGCTGGCCATGATGAAAAAAAACCTGAATGAAGGATTGCGCAAGGCCGAATAAATGGCACATTCCATTTTGAGCAAAATTAATTTCTCGCTCGGGCGCAATCCAAAAATTGAACGCCGTAAGGACTGGCGGCAGTTCGTTCCGGAACCCTATTCGGCCGTGGTCATGATCCAGGCTGATTTTGAAATGGCCTGGGCCTGGCGCTGGTCCAAGCGATTTCATGGCCGCATGAGGGAAGTTTTGGAGAAGGCTCATCGTGAACGGCAGAACATTCCGCAGATTCTCGATCTCTGCGATCGTTACAAAATTCCTGTGACCTGGGCCACGGTCGGTCATTTGCTGCTCGACTGCTGCCGTCGGGAAAACGGAATGCTTCACCGGCATATTCCCCGAATACCGGAATTTGAAAATGAGTTCTGGAAATTTAACGGCAAAGACTGGTTCGAACATGATCCCGGGACCGATGTGCAACGGGATCCGGAGTGGTACGCTCCCGACTTGGTCAAAGATATTTTAAAGCGTGAAACGAAACATGAGATCGGCTGCCATACTTTTTCCCATATCGATTGCCGTGATGAAGTTTGTCCTCCTGAACTGTTCCGGGCGGAATTATGTGAGTGTAAAAAACTTGCCAAAGAATTCGGCATAGAGTTAAAATCCTTTGTCCATCCCGGGCATACCATTGGAAATCTAAAAGTGTTGGCTGAAGAAGGATTTACCAATTATCGAACCGATTACAGGAATATATTGGGATATCCCAAAGAGCAAAAAAAATGCTTCTGGGAATTGCCAAGTACGATGGAAATAGGCTATCGGCAAGAATGGTCCATGGAGTATCATATCAAGCGTTATCAAAAAATCATTGACCGTGCCGTCAAGGCTCATTCCGTATGTGTTTTATGGTTCCATCCTTCCATGTGCGAAAAATTTCTTTATGATGTCTTACCCGCAATACTCGCCCATATCGATCAATCACGGGCTGTGATTTGGCCGACGACCAGCGGCGAGTTCACCGACTGGTTGAACCGTTAGCCGCATGAAAAAGAAAAATCCGGCGTTGATCCTGGGCATGTTTGAAACAGGGCTTGGGGTGGCCCGGAGTTTGGGGGTTGAAGGAATCAGAGTTTTTGGCATGGACTACAAGAAGGACATCGCCTTTTACTCGCGCTACGTGCAGGCGACGCTATGTCCCCATCCCCTGGATAACCAGGAGGAATTTCTATATCAGCTGAGAGATTGGGCGGCAAAACAAGCCGAAAAACCAGTCCTTTTTATCACCTCTGACAATTTTCTTTTTGCCATTTCGCAAAACCGGGATAAACTTTCCGAAAAATTCCTGTTCAATCTGCCTGCCCACGATAAGATCGAAGCCATTGCGGATAAATTTTGTCAGCATCAGCTTGCCGTTTCTGTTAACGTCGATACTCCGAAAACATATACTTTTGATTCCATGGCCGCTGCCGAAACCATGGAATCCGGCATGCCGTACCCTGTTTTTATCAAAGCCCTGGACGTCAATTCTTGGAAAAAAGCGATAAGCGGCACGATTAAAGGTTTTGTGGCAAAAAATCGCGGAGAACTTTTAACGCAATTGTCGGGAATTTTTACAAAGAAGGTCGCAGTAATTGTTCAGGAAATCATCCCGGGACCTGATACCAATCACTACAAGTTTTGCGGTTATGTTGATCGGGAGGGCCGGTTGCTTTTGGGATTCACTTTGCGGAAATTGAGGCAGAACCCTATTCATTTCGGGGTGGGCGCGGTCGTGGAGAGCATTGATTATCCGGAATTGTTTGAAATCGGATCGAAATTTTTTAAGGAGATTTCTTATCGTGGTATCGGTTCGGCGGAATTTAAGTTAGATGAAAGGGACGGCAAGCTGAAATTGATCGAATTGAATCCCAGGTATTGGCAGCAGAATTCCCTGGCAACCGCTTGCGGCATGAATTTCCCCTTGTTCGATTACCTGGGAGTGACTGGCCAGAATCCGACATTGCAGCTGGAATATCGTACCGGGATAAAATGGGTTAACCGCTATATGGATTTGGACTCTTTTTTTAAATACAGAAAAGAAAGAGCCTTGAATTTCTCAACATGGCGAAAATCATTAAAAGGAAGAAAGGTTTATTCTGATTTTACCTGGAATGATCCGATTCCGGCTTTTTATGAAATAGGTTTTGGTCGTAAACTTCTAAAAGCACCCGGGTTTATCTTTAAGAGAATTCTAAGATAAGATGTTAAGAAAAATAAAATATCTTGTTTTGGCTATGATACTTGGTCTGAAAAGGGACCTGTGGAAAAAATCAAATAAAGTGAAAGTTTTGATTGCGGTTAATAAGCACTTTACCAGTGCTTCCTGGAATGTTTTTTTCAAAGATCACTATGCCAAGGAAATGCAAAAATGGGATGTGATTTATTGCAGAAACCGATTCGACGTTTTTAAACATTTTGCTGCCGCTGACATTTGTTTTTTATATGGCTATAGTCCTTTTCTGGACTTCAGCAATAATAAGCCGAAGCTGATTTATTTCCCCCTGTCCGGTTTGGAATTTTTAGCTAAAATGAAAACTCCGGCCGGTGTCAGAATTGAAAAACCTCATCCATATTCCGCCGAGGCCATTGCGGAGTATTGTGTGGCCATGGCTATCATTTTATCAAGGAATTTGCAGCATGCGTTGTTTGACCAGAAAAATAGAAAATGGAATCAGACGCCCATTCTGGAATATCCGTTTGTTTCCATTTCTGCCATTAAAATAGGAGTTCTTGGGGTCGGTAATATCGGCCAAGCTATCTCTGATAAATTTAAAAAATTGGGTTGTCATGTGGCTGGATTTGACAAAGTGGCAAAAAAAGAAATAGCCAGCATTGATCTGTGGTTTTCGGGAAATGAATTGAAGGATTTTCTGAAACACGTTGATGTGTTAATTGTCGCACTAAACTTGAATGAAGAGACCCAAAACATGATTGGATTTGAAGAGCTAAAATGCTTGGCCGCGTCTTCATTTTTAATTAATGTCAGTCGCGGGGATGTTATCGTTGAAAAAGATTTGATTCGGGCCTTGAAAACCAAAACTATCAAAGGCGCTGTGATAGACACATTTTCCAATGAGCCCATAGATATTGACAGTGCATTTTATAAACTAGACAACGTGATAGTCACACCTCATATTGCCGGAAATATCAATTTATTTGTTAAAGAAATACAAAAAGATTTTATAGAAAAAAGTATGGAGTATTCAAGAAATGTTTGAAATTAGTTTGACGAATGATAACAAAGCTGCCTTTGCAATAGCTCCTGCTGACAGGCATGGCTATGACGCTGCTTTGCATAAAATCGTTCAATTCCAGGATGAGTTTATTTCCATTAACGGATTGAGGTATTTGCAGGAGAAAAATGATTTCAATGAAAGTGACCAGCTCATAGTTTGTGTTTGCGGAAAAGTTTTTAATCAGCTTGGCTGTTCGGAAAATTTATTACCATTATCTGCCGTTGAAGTATCAAATCGTTTCCTGGCGGACGGAAAAAAATTATTGGATAAAATTAAAGGTCATTTCATTATAGTAATTTATGATAAAAAAAAGAAGACATTGTTTATAGCTAAAGATCAGCTGGGATTAAAACATTTGTACTATAAAAGTGAGGGTGATTGTTTTTACATTTCTACAAATTTGAATGATTTCAGAAGAATTGATTTTGAGTACAATTATAGCGCTGTCCTTGAAAAAATATTATTCACTTATCCCATCGGGGATGAATCCTATCTGAAGGATGTGTTCATGCTTAAGCAAGGAATCATTCTGAGTTATAGTGATTCGAAACTAAGGCAGGAAGAATATTTTAATATTGAGAGTCTTTTTAATCCGAGCAATGGTCTGAAAAGACTGGATCAGGGGCATTTCATTCAAATATTCGAAAAATCCGTTCTCCAGAGAGCCAATGCAGCCGAAAAATTGAATGTTTCGCTGACCGGAGGTTTTGACGGACGAGCAAATGTCGCGGTTTTGTTAAAAAACCATCGTGATTTCAGGGCATACAGTTTCGGGAAAAAAGGTGGAGAAAATACAACGGTCCCTTTGGATGTTGCCGACAAAATAAAATTAAATTACTTGCCGGTTTATTTAGATGAGGAATATGAAAAAAACTATTCTGAATGTGCATTGGATGCAATTTATTTCTCCGATGGAATATCAATTTTCCAAAGAGCAAATTATATTTATGCGCTAAAAAAAATAGCAGGATATTCTAATTTAAACATAACCGGCCTTATTGGCGGGGAGGTTCTTGCTCCCGTTCATCTTAAATCCGACTACTTGAACAATCTCTATTACAGATTGATCTATTTGCAGGAAAAGCTTCAATTGAAAACCATTCTTGCAAAAAATAATCTTGGGAAATATATGAAACTGGGATTTATTGAGCAAAACAAATTAATGGAAAAAATCGAAGAAAACATAAACAAGCGGATTCACTTATTAAATGACTGGAAAAAGCAAGATCATAATTGGATGTACTACTTAAAAGACCTTATGACCTTGGGATTTCCCAGATTTTATGGAAATCAGATGCATTTAGAAAGATACTATTGTGATAATTTAAGCCCTTTTTACGATTTCGACATTATCAAATATCTGTTTTCCACCGAGTATATTTCAATTTACCGGACTGCATTTGTCAGTTCTCCTTTTTTCAGAATAAAAAATAGAAGGCTTCAGTCATTGATTATCAAAGAATTATTTCCTGAACTTGGTAAAATCCCAGTCGATCGTGGTTATCCTCCCAATTACAATTTGGATTGCCGGCAAGTTTTTATTCCATTTTATTATTATCAAAGAATTAAGAAACTTAAAACGGCGCCGCCCGATTTTGCAAGTCCGCTATGGTGCAAAATACTATTTGATGAAAAACTTGATTTATTTGGAAAACTTGATGATATGTTTTTCAATTCCAGTTTAATTAAAAAATACATTGCTGGCTATGAGACCGAAAGCTATAGCCAAGATTTCAATCATCTGCTGAGTGTGGCTTTATGGCTGGGAATTGAAAATTAAATGAATAGGAAAAGAGTATTGCATTTTGTGAGAAAAAACACTCAACTCCAATCCCCATTCATCAATTATCAAATCAAAAATCATCAAAATTTTGAGCCGTTAATTGCCTTCAGGAAGACTTATGAAAAAGAAAATGAAGGCGGATTTGCAAAACTGGATTTAAATAAATATAAATATCTTGATCTGGGTCAAGACGAGACAAAATGGGAAAAAATAATTTTTAAAACAATAAGGATATTATCAAAAAGACAAGTAAGCAATATCTTGGATTTTATTAAGCGAGAAAAAATTGATATTTGCCATTTTCATTATGGGACGGATTGCGGCGTTTTTTATCCTTTGCTGAAGCAATTGAAAATTCCCTCGGTTGTTTCATTTTATGGCTACGATTGCTTTTCTTTCCCGAAAAAACTATGGGGATTCGGAAAAAAATATCTGAATGGCAGGGTTTTTAAGGAAATATCAAGGGTTTTGACTATGAGCCCTGAAATGAAAACTGATCTGTTAAAAATTGGCTGTCCTGAAGAAAAAATATTATTTCACTATCACGGCATTCCTTCTGAAGCATTTTTCTTTCGAAACAGGAATTACGATCGGGGCAAGAAGGTCTTTGAGCTTTTAAGCGTTTCCTATTTGGATCCGGTAAAAGGTCACTTGTTCAGTTTTAAAGCTTTGCAAAAAATTGTCATTGCAGGAAATTCCAACATTCGTCTGAAAATAATTGGCAAAGGTTTTTATAAGCAAGTTTTAAAAAAATATATCAAAGAGAATGGGCTAAATGATTATGTGGTTTTCCTGGGATCCGTGAGTTCGGCTCATCTGCTGGCTGAATTGGAAAATGCCGATGGATTTATCCATCCCAGTGTAATCACAAAAAATGATAAAGAGGGAATTCCGGGAGCGATTGTTGAGGCCATGTTTTCCGGGCTGCCGGTCATAGCGACCTACCATGGCGGCATTCCCTATATTATTGAAAACAACAAAACAGGCATCCTAGTAAAGGAATGGGATATCGCCGCCTTATCCGATGCGATAGTAAAATTAAGTCAAAATCCAAAATTACGTGAGGAATTGGGAACAGCGGGTCAAAAATATGCCTTGGCTGAGCTGAATTTGCTCGAAAGAGAAAAAGAGCTGGAAAGAATTTACGATTCGCTCATCAATTAAACAATGTGCGGCATTTGCGCAATAATAAACCTTAACCGACAACCGCTTCAAGAGGTATCCATAAGGACGATGATGCAGATAATGAAGCATCGCGGCCCCGACGATGAAGGGATATTTATTGATAAAAATGTTGGCTTGGGCTTTGTCCGTCTAAGCATCATTGACCTTTCTCATGCCGGGCATCAACCGATGAGTTCGCCCGACGGGCGCTATATGATCGTATTTAACGGTGAAATCTATAATTACCTGGAACTGCGGGATGAGCTGAAATCGCTGCGACATGTTTTTAGAACGCAGACCGATACGGAAGTTTTGTTGGCCGCTTACAAGGAATGGGGTGAGGAGTGCCTGCATCGCTTCAACGGCATGTGGGCTTTTGTGATTTATGACAAGCTTGAAAAAAAGATTTTCGCAGCGCGGGACCGCTATGGCGTCAAGCCGTTTTACTATCTGCAAACAGGCGATTCTTTTGCTATTGCTTCCGAGATCCCGCCATTGCTGTCTTTACTCAATCAAAAACCTGATCCCGACCAGCAAAGCATTTTTGACTTCCTTGTCTTCAACCGCACCGACCAGACGGAAAACACTTTTTTTAAAGCAATTAAAAAACTCCAACATGGACATTCTTTGAGCATCCAGTTGACAGAAGACAAAGGGCAGGCGACTGAAGTCGGAATTAAGAAATGGTACGACCTGAGATCCAATCTGAAGGACCCGTTTAAAAGTCCCGAAGAATTCAAGACGCTTCTCAGTTCTGCTGTCGGGCTTAGACTAAGAAGCGATGTGCCGGTCGGGGTGTGCCTGAGCGGAGGGCTTGATTCTTCAAGTATCGTTTCAATCCTGCTTGAAGAATACGAGAAAAAAGACCTGAATACGTTTTCAGCGGTTTATGAAAAAGGACAATTCGGGGATGAAACGGAGTATATTCATGAATACAAGCCGTTTTTAAAGAATATGTTCTTTACAACTCCAACGGCTGAAACTCTGTGTGCCGACCTGGCCGATTTTGTTGTTGCTCATGCCGAACCCATTCCTTCCACCTCACCGTATGCGCAATTTAAAGTAATGGAACTGGCGAAAGGTAAGGTAGTGGTTACATTGGACGGGCAGGGTGCTGACGAGGAACTGGCGGGCTATCATTATTTTTTTGGTTTTTTCTTCAAAGATTTATTGAAGCACAGCCGCCTGGGAAAATTGAGTATCGAAATGTTTCATTATCTTATGAATCATCATAGCCTGTATGGATTAAAGACATTCCTGTACTTGCTATTGCCTGAAAAATCAAAAACGCGGTTGCGGGTCCATGAGAAGGGATATTTGAACCCTGATTTCGTTAAAAAATATCAAAGCGAAAACACTATTGCCGGGAACCTTTACAATGCAGGGAGTTTGCATGATGCTTTGATGGACCATTTCGAATACAAACTGGAACACTTGTTAAAATGGGAAGACCGCAATTCCATGTGGTTTTCCCTCGAGGCCCGGGTGCCGTTCCTGGATTACCGGCTGGTCGAAAAAACATTGGCGACTCATGATAATTTAATCATTAAAAACGGCATGACCAAGCATCTTCTGCGGGAATCCATGAGGGGAATCCTTCCTGAAAAAATCCGCTTGCGCCGAGAAAAGGTGGGATTCGACACGCCGCAGGACGAGTGGTTTAAAAAGACGGCCTGGAAAAACATGGTTTCAGAAATTCTTAATAGCAGGTCATTTGCCGGCCGCGGGATAATCAACCCGGTTGAAGCTAAAAAAAATTACGGCGCTCATATTTCCGGGAAATTAAATGCCTCCAAGGAAATATGGAAATGGATCCACTTGGAGTTGTGGCACCGCGAGTTTATCGACTCCTGACATGAATATTAAAATCGTCACTGAAGTTAGTGCCATTGATAGAAAAAAATGGGAGCGGTTTGTTTATGATCACCCTCAGGGTAATGTATTCCAATCTCCGCAGATGTATGCAGCATACTGCGAAACAAAAAATTACCAACCCATCGTGGTGGCTGTTTTTGAAGGAGATTCCCTGGTAGGCATTCTCCTGTCAGTGGTGCAGAGAGAATATGGCGGCTTGCTGGGAAATTTAAGCGCTCGTTCCGTTATTTGGGGCGGACCTTTGGTCAAGAACAATGATATCCGAATTCTTAATGATGTATTTAAAGAATATGAAAAGAAATGCAAAAGACAAGCGATATATACGCAAATCAGAAATATTGGTTCTTTGGAATGGGCAAAAAACCATTTGCAGACAATGGGATATGAATATGAAGATCATCTGAACATTTTGATTGATTTAAACAAAAGTGAAGAGCAATTATGGAAAGATATCCACCCGAAAAGGAAAAATGAAATAAGACGCGCTTTTAAAGAGGGAACCAGATTTTCTGTTTTTTCAGACGTTGATTCTTTGAAAAAATGTTGGCCGATACTCCGCGATGTTTATCGGCGGGCTCGCTTGCCGCTCCCTGATTTTTCACTTTTCAAAGAATTAATCAACGGTAATGACATGAGTTCACATTTGAAAATATTTGCCGCTCTGCATAATGGGCAAATTATCGGGACCTTAATGGCCCTTTGCTGGAAAGACCGGGTGCTGGATTGGTATGCCGGTGCCTATCAGGAATACCTGCCTAAATACCCCAATGATTTGCTGCCTTGGGAAGCAATGTTGTGGGCTAAAAAGAATGGTTATGAAACTTTCGATTTCGGTGGAGCCGGCAAGCCGGGAGTGCCTTATGGAGTACGGGATTTCAAATTGAAATTCGGCGGTGAAATTGTCAATTTCGGACGTTTTCAAAAAATACACAAACCCGTCATAATGAAAATCGCATTGGGCGGGTTCAAGGCTTGGCGTTTTGCCAAAGGATTGAAATGAACTTTTTAATTGACATCGGCCATCCCGGGCATGTCCATCTGTATAAAAACCTCATTAATGAATTGAAAAACAGGGGCCATGAGCTAGTGGTGACGGTCAAGGATATTCCCGTGGCGCTCCAGCTCCTCGATCATTATAAAATCCCCTATATAAAATTCGGGAAAAGGGGAAATGGCATTTTGGCAAAAGCGCTAAAGCAACTTCTTTTTAATATTGAAATACTCAAACTTGTCAGGCAAAAACGAATTGATATCGGACTAGGAACATCCATGAGCATCGCTCATGCATCCCGGTTTAGCAAGATGACATCGGTGGTATTCGATGACGATGACGATCAGGTTCAACCGCTATTTACTTATTTTGCCCATCCGTTTTGCAATTTCTTGGTTTCGCCTGATGCACTGAAAGACAAGCGACGAAAAAGCTCAACAATATACTATCCCGGCTATCACGAATTGGCTTATTTACATCCCCGGCGCTTTGAGCCGGATCCCGAGGTAATTAGGGAGATCGGAGTCAAGCCGGGAGAAAGATACTTTATTCTTCGCTTCAATGCCTTCAAGGCATACCATGATTCAGGGAAAATGGGCTTGACGATTGAGGATAAACGGCGATTAGTAAAAAATTTGTCGAAGAACGGAAAGGTGTTTATCACTGTGGAAAACAACTTGGAACCTGAATTTGACAGATACCAGCTTAGAATATCTCCGGACAAGATTCATTCGCTTATCCATTATGCATCAATCTTCATCAGCGATAGTATGACCATGTCCTCCGAGGCTGCCATACTTGGAACCCCATTCCTGAAATGCCACGCTTTTGCCGGTAGACTTTCCGTTCCCAATGAACTGGAGGGTAAGTACAACTTAGGATTCTCGTATCAACCGGCACAGGTTGGGCAATTATTTGACAAGCTTGATGAATTATTAGCGGAGAAAAGATTAAAAAGCATTTGGCAGGAACGCAGATGCCGGATGCTTCAGGACAAGATCGATGTGACTTCTTTCATGTCATGGTTTATTGAAAACCTCCCCGAAAGTGCCTCTCATCTTTCAATTTGTCCAAATCTCCTGCAAAGATTCAAATGAAAAAAATCGCAGTCATCGTTGGTGCCAGGCCTCAGTTCGTGAAGCTGGCACCTATATCGCGTCGGTTACGAGAAAATTTCAAAGAGATCATAATCCACAGTGGCCAACACTATGATGTCAACATGTCGGATAATTTTTTTACGGATCTAAATATCTCAAGTCCGGATTATAATCTGGGTATCGGTGCAAGTCATCAGGCCACTCAAATTGCACGAATACTTCAAGGCTTACAGAATTTATTCGAGATAGAAAGGCCAGATCTTGTAATTATCTTCGGGGATACAACTACTACATTGGCAGGGGCGCTGGCTGCAAATAAGATGGAAATACGGTCCATACATATTGAGGCGGGATTACGAAGCTTTAACCGCTCTATGCCGGAAGAGATTAACAGAGTGGTAACGGATCATCTGGCCGATTTCTTGTTTGCACCCACAGTGATTGCCATGGCTAATTTGACGGATGAAAAATTAGTTGACAGGGCTTTCCTGACTGGCGATATCATGGTCGATGCATTATCCGAAAATATCCAAAAAGCCGCAAATCGAAAGAATAATCTGAAAAAATATAATGTAAGTGAGCACGGATATTATTTGCTCACGCTTCATAGGAAGTACACGGTTGATCATCCTGATAAGTTAACGCGCATCTTACAGAAATTAGGTGCTTTAGACAAGCCAGTTATTTTCCCCATTCATCCCAGAACAAATAAAGTTGTGACCGACAATCATATATCCCCCCCAAAGAACATTTACCTGATTGAGCCTGTTGGTTATCTGGATATGTTGTTCTTGGAAAAGTCCGCTTATAAAATCATGACCGATTCCGGTGGGATTCAAAAAGAGGCCTATTTACTAGGAATCCCCTGTTTAACGTTTCGGCCTGAAACCGAGTGGGTCGAGACAATATGTTCCGGGTGGAATCAACTCCTGGATCCAGAAGACAATGCTCTAATTGAACACATTAACGCATTCAACCCCGATCACGTAAGGAAAGAACTATTTGGAAGCGATGTTGGAAAAAAGATGATGACTATTATTGAAAAAATAATGTAAATATTACGGGTCAAATAAAAGGAGAATAATAGATAATATGACAAAGAGGAAGATTTTTAATGCAAAGCGATGCTCAAGATGTATTTTGCCTTTTTCGTACTCCGGAATTCAGTTTGATCAAATTGGGGAGTGCAATATATGCAAGGGGTGGGACAAAAGATGGAAAGATTATGATTTTGCGAAAAAGGGAGTTGAGTTCAAACAACTATTTTCACCGAGAACAGGGCAATATGACTGTATTTTGCCTTATAGTGGGGGAAAAGACAGTTCCTATGTCTTGTATTTTCTTGTTAAACGGCTTGGTCTTAAGCCCCTTGCCATAAACCTAAACAATCATTTTCAGACAGAAATTATTAGGGAAAACATAACAAATGTAGTAAATCATTTGGGGGTTGATTTAATTACTTTCTCCCCAAATATTCATGTTTGGAGTGAATTAATGCGCAGAAGTTTTGAACACTCCATGATCCCCTGTCTACCCTGCGACGTGGGAATCTACGCATTGGCATATCGGATGGCATTAATGACCGGTACAGAAAGGATAGTTTTTCCAGGAGGAAAACTAGCTTCACCAAAAAATCCAGGCCGAGGAGTCATCATGTTCAAGTCTCTTGAAATGGTCTCAAAGGAAAAAGATCAAGAACGCGGAACAGTAGATTTGTCAGATTTTCGAATAACTCAAGATATGGTGGATTCGGTCAAAGAGATTTATTTCGGACAATATTTTGATTGGAAAGAGGATTTAATTTTAAAAACGGTCGTGACTGAATTGGGATGGAAGAAGAAGGGAGAACAGCACTCCAGAATTGATTGTATCTTTGAACCAATTATTAATTATTTGTATTCTGTAAGAATGGGAGTATCTAAACAATGTACAAGATTGAGTTCAATGATAAGGGATGGGCAGATTACACGCGAAGAGGCATTGAGTAAAGACGATAAATATAAATTAGCAAACATACCAAACGAATTTGAGCAAATAAAAAAAATTCTAAAAGTTAATAACAGACATCTTGAGCGCCAAGTAATCAATAAAGATTTATTAAAACCCTTATGGTACCAATAACCGATAAAAATTATATATAGCGTAGTATGAGAGGAAATATGCTCGTCTTGAATCCGATCGGCTACCACGAATTGCTGCGCCAGAACATGGGTGCTTGCCTCATGCTGCCCGGCAATGATGTGGAAAAGATTCGTGCGGAATATCAAAAAACCTATCGTGCAAGCTGAAACCAATGCGACCGGAATTGTGGGACGGCCATGCTGCCAGAAGATGTTTGCAGGCGATTCTATCATATTAATTTGAATCCTGCCCAATAATGACACATATATTCAAAAATAGTTTGATAAAAAGTAAACAATTCGGAGAAAAAATGAAACGCTGCAAACGATGCATACTTCCTGAAACGTATGCGGGTTTGACTTTTGACAATGAGGGGATTTGCAATTATTGCAAGGCTTGGAAAGATCCTCAATATGAAGGTGAAGGAAAATTGATTGAACTGATCAAATCAAGGAGAGCTAATTCTAAGTATGATTGTGCGATCGGTTTCAGTGGGGGAAGGGATAGTACTTATTTGCTTTATTATGCAAGTAAAATCCTGAAATTGAAAGTAATCGCTTTTACGATTGATAATGGCTTTATGAGCAAAGAAGCGATACGGAATGTTTACAATATTGTACAAAAAATGCAAGTGGACCATGTAATCCAGAGCCATGACTATTTACAAAAAGCTTTCCCAAAAAATATACGAACATGGTTGAAAAAGCCCGATCCGGCAATGCTGATTGCCTTATGCAATGGGTGCCGATATGGCTATAGCAAGGGGATTTATCAACTTATGAAGAAGCATGATTGTAATGTTTATCTGGATGGCAATAATCCTTTCGAGCTCAACCCTTACAAAACAAAATTGTTAAGCATGAAACCGAGCAGCAATTCAAAGATCTATTTGTTTTTTGGCGCAATGGCCCATATTTTCAGGAACCTTGCATGGGTAACCAAGCCCTATAATGCGTATGTTTTTTATTGTGACTTCATGTCATATATAGGAAAAAAATATAAAAAAAAGATGGAAAAAGAGGGCATGCTCTACATTTCACCTTTCCTCAATTATATTAAATGGGAAGAGAAGAATATGGAATACGTCCTTGATAAGGAGTTGAATTGGGAAAACAAAGATCGAGGCACCTCATCTTGGCGTACAGATTGTCAAATCGCGCCATTGAAACTTCATTTATGTAAGAAATCTCTGGATTATTCAGATAAAGATGCTTTATTCAGTGCATTAATTCGTGACAAACAAATATCTAGAGAAGAAGCGCTTGCCAGGATAGACAACGATAATAGAACTTCTTTAAAGGACATTAATGAATTCTTGAAAAAATTTGACCTCAGTATTGATGAATAAAAAGATAGTATAAAAATTCCCCGATCAATTTTATGTGCTTTGTTGGAATTCGACCGCTTATTCATAAAGGAATTACAAAAATATGAAGCTACCTGTCAGAATCCTCAAATGGCTGATCATCGCCTACTTATTAATGCTATTGATTCTGTCTGTCGCTCCGACCAATTCAAATGAACGAATCAATTTTAGCTCGACTCAGGTGCTGAGTATCCGTTTCGATTACCTGCTGCATGCGTTGCTGTTCTTTCCCTGGATGGTTCTAATGCACTTGCGGTGGAAGGAGAAAGGCGCATGGTTTTACATGAAAGCGTTGGGGGTGGGATTGCTATTGGCCGTATTGTCTGAGGGGGTGCAATTCCTATTGCCTTATAGGTCGTTCAATGTTTTTGATTTATTAAGTAATTTTGTAGGAGTGATCGTTGGAGCTTTGATTGTAGGGTGGGGGGGCGCGAAGCGCCAGGCAATAGGTGATGGGTGAGAGGATATAAATGAGGCTATTGGCAATAGGCTAGGGGCGATGGGGAAGAGAAGATAGGTAATAGGTGAGAGGTGATGGGTAAGAAAGACCTTTCAATCTCTTTCTTAATCTTTTTCCTATAACCTATGACCTTTGACCCCTAACCTGAGATCAATAAAAAAAATGCGAGATTTTACTTTAAATATTTATAAAAGCCTTTTAGTCGAATTAATAAAAACTAATTATAGATTCATGACTTTTGCGGAATTTGTCCAAGAACCAGATAAAAAAGAAAAGGCAATAATCCTGCGGCATGATGTGGATAGAAAGCCATTGCGGTCGTTAAGGACCGCTGAAATAGAAAAAGAGTTGGGTCTAAAAGGGACATACTATTTCAGAGTTGTTAAAAATGAATTGCCCGTGGACGTGATTAAACGCATCGCGAAATTGGGACACGAGATTGGCTATCACTATGATGACTTGAACGCCGCGGGCGGTGCCTTAGGAAAAGCTTTGGAATTCTTCCAGAAAAATCTTGCCAAGTTGCGCGAGATCGCTCAAGTGGAAACAGCTTGCATGCACGGCAGCCCGCTGGCCAGGTTTGATAACCGTGAACTTTGGGAAAATAAAAATTATCGGGAATTCGGAATCAAAGGCGAGCCGTATTTTGATGTTGATTTCAGTGAAGTGATGTATCTCACTGACACGGGGAGGAGGTGGGATGGGGAGAAGGTCAATATAAGAGATAAGGTTAGAGGTAATGGGTTAGGGGTTAGGGGGAAGAAGGAAGAGGGGGGAGGTCAGAGGTTAGAGGTTAGGGGTGAGAGGGAAAAAAGAGGACAGAAGAAAGATAATAGAGAAGAAAAAGAAAGTAGGGGCGCGGTCTGTTCCCCAGGTGGGACAGACCAATCAGATCCGCCAACTTATGCGGATGATTGGTGCTGTGACCCACTCGTTCTTCGTCTTCATTCCACCGTAGACATACTTCTTGCCCTAAAAAAAGATTTACTCCCTGACAAAATCATGATGACGATTCATCCGCAAAGATGGAATGATCAGTGGTTGCCATGGATTTGGGAGTTGGGTTGGCAGAAGGTCAAGAATGTGGTTAAGTATTTTATAGCGCGATCTAATAGCTAACGGTTCAGAGGTTAAAGGTGAGGGGTGAGAGGTAAGAGGTAAGAGGTAAGAGGTAAGAGGTAAGAGGTAAGAGGTAAGAGGGAAGAAGGAAGAAATGGGGAATAGAGGATTTAAAGACTTGAGAATTTGGCAAATAAGCAAAGAGCTTGCGGTTGAAATTTATAAGATCACAAATTGCG
>Ga0307378_10003607_pt1 | contig 22597 bp, 43 predicted proteins | sample UN1MG_FD_202238 | JGI IMG/M metagenome (GOLD analysis project Ga0307378, IMG submission 202238) | Soil microbial communities from Risofladan, Vaasa, Finland - UN-1 | ecosystem: Environmental > Terrestrial > Soil > Coastal area > Acid sulfate soil | place: Finland: Risofladan, Vaasa | collected...
GATGGTACAACTAATGAGCAACTCTCACTAATAGCTAAGTTTCTTAGTGAACGAGATGAAGGGGCAGAGGTACATCATGGTGATTGTGTTGGTGCTGATATGCAAGTACATCATCTAGCGGTTAGTGAGAGTATGAGGATTGTGGTACATCCTCCTAATATTAATGCCCTTAGGGCTTATTGTAAGGGAGATGAAACAAGGGAGCCCTTGCCCTATCTAGATAGAAATAGAAAGATCGTTGATGAATGTGATATACTTCTTGTTATTCCTGATGGTCCTGAACGTCTGCGATCGGGTACTTGGTCTACGGTAAGATACGCACGACGTATACATAAGCCTGCACACTTTATTTACCCTGATGGTACGGAAATCTTTGAGGATAATCAATGATTGATTTACTTATTGCTTTTATTTTATATTCATTGGGGATAGCCCATTTATATTGGGGGAATTATATTTATCCTAATCCTGAGGCTGGTCTAAATTTCTTGTATACAGGCTTGGCTATGATGGTGTGTATGATCTATACAAGAATTTATCTTGACAGTCGGCTTGACGGGGCCGTGGAGTGTGCTAGACTCCAGGGAGCCGGAGAAGGAAGAAAAACATGACATGGTTTAAGTGGTTTAATCATAAGATTATTATCTTTAGCTTACGCAAGGGGCATCGAGGTATCTATATTGAGTCCCGATGTAGGTGTACTGATATGGTGGGTCTGCCCCCCTGTGAAGTATGTGGAGCGGGCTGGCTATGAAAGCAGAAATCTTTGTATTTGGGTCTAATCTAGCTGGACGGCACGGTAAAGGTGCCGCTCTTGTTGCACGTAATAGTTATAATGCTGTTTATGGGCAAGGTGTTGGCATACAAGGTATGAGTTATGCTATCCCCACTAAGGATGAGGGGTTAAATGTACTATCTTTAGATAAGATTGCTGACTACGTTGATGAGTTTATAAAATATGCCGAGGAGCGACCCTGGCTGATATTTAATATGACTCGTATTGGGTGTGGGTTGGCTGGCTATACTGATGAAGAGATTGCTCCTTTATTTAAAGGGGCCTCTCCTAATATTAATTTTCCTGATGGATGGGAAAAGATTATTAGTAATAAAGAAACGCTGGAAGAGAATGAAGAAGCAAAGTAAACAAGAATTGCAGAGGTAATATGATGAAACTATCAGAATCGCGATTCTATCAGGGCCATTACAATTTCCGCCGGACTCCCGAGTCAGTAATGGAGTCGGTGCCCATCTACTCCTACGAGACGATTGGGTCGATATACGACTTGATCGTGATGGACGGGTGCGAGTATGTTCGCGTCAATATGTGTTCGTGGTCGAATGGTATCAACGCATGGCGACCCATACACTACGAGATTCGCCATCATTTCGGGATTGGATCTTCCGCCGTCTATGCTCCCAATTGTGACGGTGAAGGATTAAGAACAAGTAAGAAAAACTTTATTATTGAAAGGAAAGAAAAAATGAGTGTTAAACAAGAATTGCTAAGATGGATTCGAGCTTGGAATACAGATAATCCCGATCAGCAGATCCCTTATGAGTTTGCTGGGTATGCTTGCGAGGGTATGCGAGATCAGATTCAGGCTCAGGTTGAGCAATAAAATTAGTGTATTACGAGCACAAAGGTAAACAATACGAGATTCGTAAGTCTAAAGTCTTACCTAAGGGTGAATGGGAGTGGGGCTATAGAATTGTAGGCCCTAAGAGTACCTATCGTTGGGCTTGGGCTACTAAAAAAGATGTGATTTATATTTTAATGGGCCTTTAGCTCAACGGTAGAGCAATTGACTTTTAATCAACAGGTTCAGGGTTCGAATCCCTGGAGGCCCACCATTTAACAACACGAGGATGAGATGAATCAGACACAGCGTAAGTATATTATTGATCGAATTAATGAATTGGTTAATGATAAAAAATGTCAACTTCTTAATGAAGCCCGCCAAAAGTTGGACGTACCCTTTGAAAAAGAAGTTGCTGAGATCAATCAACGTATTGAAAAATTGAAGAATAAATTTAAGGCCAAGTATAATAATCGTTTGGGGTTTTATACCTCTAACTTCTTTCCTGTAGTTATTAGACAATCCGGTGACATTTTTTATGGCCGATATTTGGAGACGCTAAACCCTGAACTTAATAGGAAGGTTGATGCACTAACACGTACTTTTACAGATAGAATTATGTTGGGGGATGATGTAGTAGGGATATTGGAATCTTTCATTAAGAACCTTCAGGAAATTAAATAATAGACGAGGATGGACGGGAAATTGATGGCGCCAAGGAATACAAAGATATAAAAGGATGCGTACTGATTGGACTAAAGGCAAAGGTTATGTAATTTCAGATTCTCAACCTCTTTTTTCTTTGGGGAATCAAGAATATAAGATTAGTTCGTTGAAAATTAAATGGAAAGGGTTGCTATTTAATCCAACATATATTTACAAAATGGAGTATAGATGATTGAAGCAAAAACTATTTATGAAAATCCATATGAATGTGAAATTCCTAAAATTACTACCGATATTGAGGCTGCGGAATTCCATACTATGATAATTTCATATACAGCACTTATTATATATAGTGGAGAAGTAGTAGAGAGGTTTAACGCGGGGTGTATTTATGCGGATCGGCTGCCTAATATTTTATCTTTGTACATGACGAAGGCTCTTTGTAGACTTTTGACTGGACCTGAGCGGAAAATAACTGAGGCACATAAAGATGAAATTTTTAAAGAGGATATGGCATTCGATAAGCCTTTTGATAAACTAGTAGATAGGTGGCAATGTATTTCAGATATAGGGAGATATAAATAATGAGAAAAGCTCCGGCGAAGCGAAGTAAGTGTTATATTTATGAAGCAAAGCTTCAGAAAGATAATCTATGGTATGCAAAAATTACTCATCCCTTTAGAGATGAGTCTCTTATTTCTGCGGAAGGATTTGATACTCGCGAAGAAGCAATGGATATTTCTCGAACAATCCTCCATGAGAAAATGGATGAGATTGATAGGAGAGCCCTCAATGGCTAAGCTGCAAAGCTTCATTAAATATGGGGCGGTAATTTTTGGAATTCATTTTATTATCCACGATGTTCCTATGTTTTTGATTTTCTGGTCATTTAAAGATACTATTTATAAGGCGATTGGAATACAATGACAACCCTATGGGAATTTCTACGTGAATCAAACTCTATTGAAGGGTATACTCTCGTTACACACAAAGAGGAAGATACTGCTAGAGATTTTCTTGCACTAGATAAAATTACAATTAGTGATGTTGCCAATTTTGTAAATGTAACGACAATATCCCACGGTAAGATGGCTGTAATCAGGGCAGTACATGGTCTTGATGTATATGGGGGGGGTCATTATCCCCCTTCGGGTGGCCCTGAAATTGCAATAAAGTTAAATGAAATTCTTTCTCGGATTAATAATAGGAGACACCCTGAAGATATTAACGATCAAGACTGTAAGGTATGTAACTTTGTTCTGGCTTATGATATACATTGTTTGTATGAGGATCTACACCCATTTACAGACGGTAATGGTAGATCGGGGAGATTAATTTGGCTATATCTTATGGGAGGGCAGGAATGGTTGGATGCAGCACCCTATAATTTTCTTCAATGTTTCTACTATCAGTCACTTAAGTATTATCGCAACATTTAAAGGAGATATATGGTTGATATTAAACCGCAGTTTGAAGTAGTGTTTCCCCCTGATTATCATAATATGTATAAAAGATATGTAAAAAAATCTACAGAGGCTAACAATCCTATTTCTCCAATCTCCTTTAATGCGTTTACAGATAAGAAAACCTCAGGGAGATATACTGCTGCTAAAAGGAAACAAGAAAAGGCTAAGGAAATTCATTCTCTTGCCGAGCTTAATGAAATTATGCACCGAGGATCGACACACAAGCCTGGCTTTGCTATGAGAAAATATTATGGGGGTAAATAATCAAGACAAGTATCAAGACAAGTATCAAGACAAGTATCAAGACAAGTATCAAGACAAAGTAAATACAGGGCGACTTGACGGCGCCGTGGAGTGTGCTAGACTTCCGTTGCTCGCGACCAGAGCGGTTCGAGCATTTTAAAAGTCTTTTATTTAATAAATAAAAGCAACCCAAAAAATAGTTGGAGATTATTGTTATGGCTACTGCAAAGGTTTCTGTTAAGGCGAATCTGGACCCCAAGGCTCATACGGTAGAGGAGATGCAGGCTATCATTGATGCACAGGCCGCTCAGTTGGAAGCCTCTAAGTCTAATACCCCCCAGGAGTCGGGAGCTACGGCATCGTATAATACGGAGCCGGGTGTTCTGATCTATTTTTCTGCGAAGCCGGAGAAGACTGTTCTTGAACTTCTCAAGAGCCGTGGTTTTACTTTCCGTATGACTGTTGGTTCCGAGCGTAAGCCCGCATGGATTGGTCCGGCGGCTGGCCTCATTGGTACCCCCTTTGAGGTTAAGTAACCCATAAAAGGGTAAGGGTGCTCCCCGATGTTTTGGCGGCCACGCTATTCGGGGAGCACCCTATTTACTTGGTATTTTAAATTATGAAATTCAGTCCTCTGCTGCGACCCCGTATTAAAAAGATTAAGGGATCATTAATTGGAAAGATTTTTAATTATTATCCTATTAATATGGTTACAGCCAATCCTAATATTAAAAACGGACAAATTGTTGAAGTTGTTTCTGACCCCGCAGGTTCTACTATTCAATATGTTTCTGTTGTAGTTTATGGTGGGGATGAGGAAAAGACAACAGTTTTTATTAAAGACTTATCTTACAGAGTATAAAAGAGAATATAATGAAAGCTTCACTAAGTAATCTTATCAGTCAAGCAGTAAATCGTCCGGCCAGCCCCACTAGATTGGTTGGGTCTACCGGCCATATTTTTAGTAAACTAACCAACCTTGAGGGAATTACAGATATTAATGAGGTCGCAATTAAAGCAGGCTTTGATTTTACTGCTGTTAAACGTCCTCAGTTTTGGTTCGAAGATGATAACGGAATGATGGGTGCCGAAAATTTTACTACTGTACATGAATATCAAGAGCTTTTTGCTAAGCTAAGAGTAAACCCTGAGATGGTTAGCATTTCTAATCGAGATGCTAATGGTTCTTATTTGGGAACAACGGGAATTAACTATGGTGTGGCACAGTTTAAAGATGTTCTTGCATTTACTCAGCATTTGGTTGATGAGGGTGAAGCAAACTATATTCATGGTGGAGTAACTCATGGAGGTGCCCGTGCTTTTCTTGTAATGAAGACGGCAGAATTTATTGAAATTACTCCAGGCGATAGGGTTGAGTGTTACTTTTATGTAAGTACCGCCCATAATGGGAAGAGTTCTTTGAGTCTTATCCCAGCCCCGTTGCGACTGCTGAACAATACGGTACTGCTGGTGCCGGGTATTTCAGTAATGAAATTTAAACATTCGAAGCACGTTAACTTTCATATTACTCAGGCGACGAAGACTATTGGTAAGATTCGACAATATTTTGATGAGTTTAGAGATTCTTTTGATAAACTAGCGACGACGGCCCTTACAGATCACATTGAAAATACTTATTTGAAACTTCTTTATCCCGATGGAAAGGAAAAAGCAACACGAGCAGAAAATGTAAGAGACAAAATTAAAGATATTCGACGGACGGAAAAATCACTTCAGCTTCCTAGTGTTAAGAATACACTGTTGGGGGCCTACTTTGCGGTGTGTCAGTATAACGATCATTATACTAACATCCGTAAAACCAATGGTCGAGATGAGTTGAGTGCTCGTATTGAAAGTCGTATGTCTGTTAATGGAACTGTAGCTAAGAAGAAAGCTGAAGCACTGGCATTTGCTTTTAAATTGAATAGTATTTAAGGAGATAATGTAAGATGAGTGATGTTGAAAATAGAGTATCTGTAACCGTTGCACAAGCAATGGAAATCATTAAGCTACTTCCGGTGGGTATTCGTCCTATGCTTTGGGGCGTCCCTGGAATTGGTAAAACAAAAAGTATTCAACACACGTTTGAAAACTTTATGGAAGAAGACGAAAAAGAACGGAAAAATCCTCGTAAAACTGTTGTAGTTAACGTACTAGCTGGACAATCAGAACCCACTGATATTCAAGGAATCCCCACTAATTTTGAAAATAAGTATGCTAAGTATCTTATTCCTTGGTGGGCCTGGATGGCGAGTAATGATCCTAATGTTCCTGAGGAATTTCAAGGTCCGATGGTTTTGTTCTTTGATGATATTGTTACTGCCCCCGAACAGACTCAAGCCGCCCTTTATAAGTTGATTGATGAAGGGTATCTTGGGGAACTAAAACTCCGCGCTAATGTTCGTATTATTGCTGCCGGTAATGGTGTTGATGATATGAGTGCTGTTGTGGATATGCCTAAAGCTCTTTGTAATCGGTTTGTACATTTTTATGTGAAACAGAATGCGGAAGGGTGGCTTGAATGGGCGACGGTCAACGGTATTCATCCTCATATTACTTACTTTATTCGGAGGAACAGCGGTCGTATCTCAACCTTTGAAGATGCGAAAAACTCAACAGAAACACATGCTTGGGCTACTCCCCGAACGTGGGAAATGTTGAGTAAGTCATTGGAGGCCCTTGAAAATGCAGGACTACGAGAGGAACAAGTTAGAGGGAGTGAGGTTGAACTAAAATTCAACGATCACGAATATGTAATTACTCAGGCATGTATTGGGACGGTAGCTATTGACTTTCTAACTCAGATTAAGAAAGAATTTCATATTGTTTCTATTAAGGACATTTTGAAAGATCCTGAAGGGTGTGAGGTGCCTGGGATTAATGAAGTAGATAGGTTGTTTGCAACTGTAACTAATCTTGAGTATTGGTTTAATCAACCGGAGAATCATGAACATTGGCATCCGGTAGTGCTTTATGCTAACCGACTTCACGAAGAATTTTCAATTATGTTGACGCAAGCTATTGTGAATCTTGTATGTGGCACAAGAATGGTAGAAGAATACAGGATTCAGTGCTTTGATAATCCTGCTTTCGATGCGCTGGTATCACGATGGGATGCTAAGGTTGATGCTCAGTTCTAGAGAAATATAATGATTGCGGGGAATCCTTATTTATGTTTAGAAGGATTCAATGATTCGGTTAGCGAGGGTCATGGGGCTGCCGAGCAACTTATTTAATAAGTAAAGGAAGAACAAATGAGCAGCAAAATTATTGCTGAAAAGATTAGCGAAGCAAGGTATCAGCTTTGGCTATTTTATCCATTGTTTGGGTATCTTGCTCTCAGTTTGAAGTTTCAAGAGCATCCTGATGGTGGGCCTGGGGGGGTTGGTACAGCGGGTATTGACCCTGAAGGTAATCTTTATTACAAGCCAGAATTTATTGATAGTTTAAATCTGGTTGATACTGCCGTTGTTATTACACATGAAATTCTCCACCTAGTACAGTGTGCTACGGCGAGATTCCCTAAAGGCGGGAATCGTATGGTTTGGAATCTTGCAGCCGATGTTGTGGTTAACTCTATTATTTTGGAGTCGGGATTTAATTTAGAGAGTTCTGATATTATTGATAAAATGATTTCAAAAGAAAACTTTATCAAATATAAAGGGATGCCGACAGAAGAAATCTATCGGCGTATGATGCAAGAAAATGAGGCAGACGCTAAGGGTCAGTGTCCTGCATGTCAAAAGAATAATGAACAAGGGGCCGGTGAACAAGGACAATCAGGAGGTGATGAGCCTCCGCAGGGGGATGAACAAGGGGCCGGTGAACATAAGAAAGATTGTGAACATCACCCCGATAATTGGCTAGGCTGTAGTGCATCCACACACCAGCATAAAAATCAGAGTGCTCGATCCTCAATAGAATGGAGTCGAAAATTAGTAGAGGCCCATGAATTTTCTAAAGGAAGAACAAGTAATTCTAAGGGTAATATTTCTGGTCGGTTGATGGATTATATTGTTAGTCTATCTAAGCCCACAGTAACATGGAGAGATCATCTCCGAAGGGCAACGAGTGTATCATTTAAAACTAGGTATACATGGAATAAGCCGGGTCGTCGTAGCGAAGCTATTGGGATGAGACTTCAAGCCAAGAAGCCCGCACCTAAGGGGGTTGTTGTTTGTATTGATACCTCAGGGTCAATTCCTTTGGAAATAATTACCCAATTTCTTACTGAATCTCTGGCACTCATGCGAGCATCAAAGGCTGCATTTATTCATATTTTCTTTCATGATGTAGAGTGTTATTCACACGGGAGGTACACCCCCAATACAATTAATAAGATTAAAATTCAAAAGGGTGGAACCTCTCATATCCCAGTATTCGAGGCCATTAAGGAATCAAAAGAAAAGGTAGGAATGGTAGTTTGTTTTACTGACCTAATGTCTAGCTTCCCTGAAGAGGCATGGGTTAAGAGACATATTGGAGCCCCGGTTATTTGGGCAGTCCCGAGTGCCTATAGTAACTATGACATTCCTTTCGGGAAGAAAATTGTGGTACAAATTTAATGGCAAAGATTATTGATAATGAATGGATGATAAAAACAAATAAAAAAATTAATCATCTATGTTCTGGTATAGAAAATACTACTAGGGATAAGCCCCAGCGCCGGGGGATGTGGCCTATTAAATATAAAGGAGAGGATGGTAGGCCCACCTGTTTTGCATGTGACAAAGAGGTACCGGCACACATTCTTGAGCATAGTGAATGAAATTATTTCTTATATTACTATTGTATTAATTGGTATTTGTGCTATACTATGGACAGTAGTAGTTATATCATATACATTATGGAGTTGGATTAAAAGCTAATGACCTATTCAAATCATAGTTTTCTTAAAGGATTTGTAGACGGGACACTTGGAAGAAAGACTAGACATGCAAGTCTTAGAGCATATGATTTTAATCAATGTTCTTTTATTGTAGAGGATAAAGTCAACCCGACGCCGTTGATTTTGATGATTAAATTTAGAGGTTACCCCCGAATACTTGTAAATGATAACAGGGGTGCCACCAGAATTATGAGGCGAGCAAATATGGGGAATTATTGCAGGGAAGGGGACACAAACTTTGATTATTTTAAGACAATTCAAGATATTTCTACCTCGAAAGTTATTGTCTATGATTCTGTATCAAAGACTGCTTTAATAGAGATCGGTGGAGTTAAATATATATTCTTTAGACTTGCCTCATTTGACTTAGTTTCTAATGTTGAGGAATTTATATCTCACATTAACTTAGAATATGGACAACTCTTTTGTGCCCAAATACCTTATTCGATTAAGACGATTAGTGAAGCACTAACCTATCTTACTGCGGATAAATTGGGTGTTTCTTTATACACAAAAGATAACTGGTGGGTACCAGCGCCGGAATTTGTACCTCCTTCAATTTCTCAGGAACAAGTAGATATTATTAGTAATCCCCCCGATCTATATAGAATGGGGGTTACAGACCCCATTCTATATAAAGGTTTGACGAATGGTCGGGGTATAATTAAGGGGATCGGAACAGAATTGGAGCCTAAAGAAGGTGTAAGTTTAAAAGAAACTATTGAGATACATAAAAAGTATAAGGATAAGAAGGATCGCTATGATCTAGCTATGGCCGCCTGGCTTAAGCTATGCACACCAGATCATTATTGTCCATTTAGACCTTTGTTTCTACAATCTGAGTATAGGTATGTTGAGGATAAAGCATACCTAAAAGGAACTTGGAACACGATAAAGAATTATGAGGTAACAGGGGTCATTTCTTTCCCAGAATGGTACACAACCCATTCAGAAAAATATAATAGTATTGGTCGCCCGATACTAAAAAACGAATAATTAAATGCCAACAGACTTAACAATAATCCCATATTATAATGATGTTTCTCGTACTCAACACACGTTGAGTGATAAAGAGGAATATGAATTATTTGAATCTTATAATTTATATAAGAAACAATTACATATATTTATAACAAAGACTCCTATAACTATCCAGCAATTAAAGATTTTTTATTTTGATTTAATGGCTGGAGGGAAATCTCCTGCTAAATTAGATAGTTCTTATAATGCTAAAAAGAAGGGGCATAATAAGCAAGTATCTGACAGGCTACAAATAGCCTTTCTTACAGGGGACTTCACAAAAATCTCATTTTCTTTATTAACTTATTATAAAGCGGCTCAAGCGTTGGTGGAGCCCAGGCATATTAAGGAGTTTAAAGCATTAAAAACCGCGCTATTGGGGATAGAAGAAAAGATACTCCATTCAACCCTAATGGCAGCAATTAAAATAGCAGATAGATATGCCTCAAATATATTTGGTATTGAAGTTAAAGATGCAATACAAGAAGCCAATAAAGGTATTCTAGAATCTATTGAAAAATATAATCCAAATTATGTTCGGGAAGATGGGCAAAGAATTAAATTTATTACTTATGCCTATAAGAATGCAACTAAAAAAGTCAAAGAATATATAATGAATCAATCTAGATTAGTTCGGCTACCCCGGAATAAACTAGAAAAGATTTTTTTAATTATTGAAGCAACCAGACGCATGACTAAGCCGGACGATATTTTAGGCTTAAGTCAGAAAGCTAATGAAATATTAGCTGAGCGTAAAGAAAGAACTTTATTAACAGAAGAAAAAATTACAGAAGAGGAAGTCAACGAAGCTATTGAGCTTCTAGGGGGCAATTCAATTCCTCTTGATTATCAAAATTCTTTCACTGGGGATGAATCATCTAGACCTAAAACACTAGGGGATCTACTACCAGACGAGAAAACACCCAATCCAGAAGAACACTTATTAATTCAAAGTAATAAAAGAGATTTAATAGAAGAGTGTTCTAGAAATTTAAATGATTTAGAATTTACAATTATTTATTATAAATATTTACAGACAGGAGATGAACGCTCCCTTAAAGAGGTGCAAACTCAACTTAAATTAGATAATAAAAACCTATCTAGAGAGCGCATTAATCAAATTAAAAAAACGGCGTTTCAAAAACTTAAAGGTTCGAACAAGTTTAAAACACTATTAATGGAAGGAATTAGATGATCCCAATAGCAGATGTAATAATTATCCTATTATTGGTTATAATTGTTGCAAAGATTTACGGATATGGATTTGGTCAAGAAGAAAATGAGGATGAGAGTGGCATTAAATGGCGTAAGAATCCTCTTATGCCTGGGGGTGGTTATATGGAAGTCCCCAGAGAATTAGAACACCTCTTCAAACACGGGGGGGCTCCGCCAGAAGAGAAAAAACCTGACGTTAAATTAGATGGGAATTATTTATAGTGCCTTATATTAAAGATGATAGACGGGCCGTATTGGTTAATGATATTGAGCGTATTACCCGAAGACTTGAAGCGATGAGTTGGTCTGAGGGGGATGTTACCTATGTATTTTATAAGATCCTATTAGCGTGGTGGAACCATCGACGTTCCTATAATACTATTTCTCATATTCGAGGCACGCTGATTGGGTTAATTAGTGAATTTGATAGACAAGAGGCCCATCCTTATGAGGATGAGAAGATTGCTGAGAATGGGGATATTCTAATTTCTTGACAATAGCCACCCAAAAACATATAATTAGATATGAGGAGGGTGGAGGATTGTTAAATGAAATTCAGAGTATCAGGCGAAGATCGCCATTTTCCAGCAGAACATTGGTTAAAATTAGAAGGTCCAAGACCTGAGGTAAAGGGTTTTGAGTGTGATGGCTGTAGTTGTAGCCCAGACTATTTAAGATATTATGATCTTTGGCCCGCGTGTGTTATACACGATTTCCACTACGGGAATTCTATTAAGGGACCAAATTGGGCCGGAAGAAGAGAGTCAGATCAAATACTCCGACGAAATCTCGCCCTAGTATTAAAATTACAGGGTGCAAATAAGTGGGAGCAATGGAGTATTCCTTATGTCTATTGGGGAAGAGTTAGAATCTGGGGAGCAAGTCACTACCACTTCTCAGACACAGAAAAGCCAGAATCTTTATTCCATCGAGTCCTTGAAGGATGGGGTTGGTTTAGAGATAAAAGATCTACTGAGTAAAACAAAAGGGCGGGACGTAAAGGATCTTGGTTATATTTATTTAGGAAATAATTATATTTTAGAAACTCCGACTGTTCAGAGACTTTATATATTACAAACAGCAAGCCCTCGTACAAATCTTATCGAGGTTACAGCAGCATTCTTATTGCTCCACTATCACCCTGAAGTGCATGATATTGCGCATTTTTTCTGGAGGGTTGACAACTCTCAAGTTAATAAATGTCAATCTTGCTACGAATCCGCCGATCCTAAAATGCTTAAGAAGGCACATTTTATTACGAAACTAAATAATATATGAGTACAACACTAATCCCTAAAGGGTTTATTCGGATCGCCCATTCTGAATTAATGAATTGTGGTACGGGAACTCTTTATTTTAATAAGGATAGGCAGAGGTTTATTCTTGTTGTAGACGATGAAATTGTTGGTGGGTTTCCTATCAATCGGCTTGAATGTGTTTTGCATGTAATTAAAGATGTATATGAGATGCGAGGTAGATATGGTGAAGTCTGACAGATTCCGATCACCGACTGATAAGGAGCGGCTCGACTGGTTTACCGAACAGCACGCTGGACCCAACCCGTCGAGTGTTGCCTTGCCGACAACAAGCGCGACGGAAAAACACGATGGTGAAGATTATAGTTGCGTGCATCTAATCCGGTGCAGGCCCGGACAGTCGCTCCGGGATGCTATGGATTCCGCGATGGAAGACCAAAGGTGGGTTCGATCTTCTGTCTGACCTATCCCCGACGGCGCGCGTGTGAGTCGCGCCCCAATCACGGCTCCCGCGTGGGTAGCCGCTGAGGTGACGAAATGAGCAAACTAGAGCTAGAGCTAGCAGGATCGCTGCGTGACGTTCTCATGTGTCTGACCGAGCATCTATCACAAGAGGCCCACGAGAAGGACGTTCCGATCGAGCGCCTATGCCCGTGCCACGAGGATCAATCGGCCCAAGCTAGAGCGATCCTAGAGCGTATAGGATACGCCTCGTGACAAGACACACACTGACTGGTGTTGGTGCCAGAACCCTTGAAAAAGAACTACGCATGGGTGCTATTATATTGAATAAAGAATATCTGTTCCTTCGGCCAGCTATGAGAGCGGCACTTCTTCAAGAAGATATGGAATTAACATTTCCGTATTTACTTGACCACATTCATGAAGATAGCATACATGCAATTGGATGGAGGGTGTCTGATTATCACTATAAAAAGTGTGTAGCATGTGATAAACAGACACCCGAAAAGCTGCTTAAAAAAGCTTATTTTTTATGGAAATTAGAGTATAAATGAAACCACTTAATTGGAAAAGTAAAGAGAGATGGAAACCTATAAAAGGATATGAAGGGATATACTCTGTATCTAATATGGGTCGGATTAAAAGGCATTGGCATCGGCGTGCTGGTGTTCCTAATAAAAGAAAATATAAAACGACTCCTAAGCTATTAAAGGTAAATGCAAATAAGAGTCACTCACATCCTAAGGTAAAGCTACGAACATTAGAGGGGGTTACTAAGTCTTTTGATGTGAAGTATCTTGTAGCAGACGCATGGCTTAAGCCGCGCCGAGGGGGCCGTGTCGTATATAAGAGCGACGATGTGTTTGATTGTTCGGTGTATAACTTAAAAGAAATTGGTGTAGTTAAAGAAAAGAATGCAGCTAAGCTCACTATTGAACAGGTTAAAGAGATCAAACAAACGCTCTTGGATTCTTTAAATATTCGTGGTGTCAAGGCACGGATAGCTAAACAATATGATATTTCCCCAGCTACAATTACTCGGATTTCTAAGTCTGAACGCTGGGAAGAGATTGAACCTTTTTTACCATTGGATTGAAATAAATTTAATATGAAAATAATAATAAACGGGGTGTATAAAAATATACAAATAAAAAATAGCTGGTGGTGGTATTGTCTGGGGTCAACATATTCACTTATTCACGTCGGCGGAGAGTTCTTTAGGAGTGACGAGCCCAGCGCCGTGATGGGGTTTCTACACTGTCACAAGACCAAAGATGGTTTTGATTTTAATTATTTAGACAATTATTACTGCCAGTACGCAGCGTGTCGTTTAAAACTTCCTGATAAATTCAAGAAGTTAGAAAAAAAATATGAAACAATGGGGAAATTAAATTTGATATGAAAATAAAAGAAATAAATAATGCAGAAGGCCCAACACCAAAATTAGATAAGTTTTGGGGAAAGGTTAAAGTTGTAGAAGATGCCAAATCTTGTTGGGAGTGGCAAGGTAGTCGGGACAAAGATGGCTATGGAAGAATCGGCGTCTCTAGAAAAGATTTTAAAAAGACTTTTAAAGCTCACCGATTATCTTGGGAGCTACAGAATGGTCCTATTCCACCAGAGAATTGCATCTGTCATAGGTGTGATAACCCCCCGTGTGTCCGACCGGATCATCTTGAATTAGGCACCGTCTATGACAATAATCACGATAAAGAGAAAAAGAATAGACAGGTGCGCGGCGAAAAGAATGGCATGAAAAAGCTCACTGAACGTGAGATTAATGAGATTCGAAGAGTATATGACCACGGGAAATTGAATCAAACTGAATTAGCTGAGATATTCGGAGTGTCTCAGTCGGCTATTAGTAAAATTATTCGAATGCAGAGGTGGACACACGTTGGAGAATTCGCAGACATGTTCGGCAAAAAGAAAGAAAAAGGAATCGAATAGTTGGGTGAGTAAAGCACCTGATTGGAGTATAAAGATAGCGACTCCTAATAAAAGTATCCTTATTACATATAAAGATAAAATAAAGTATATAGCACTAGGTAGTTATACTATAAATCCTACACATTTTGCAAGTTCTGGGTTTGTACTCCTTCAAACTAGCGGGGTTTGGTTTTATAAAACGAATGATGTATTTGTAAATAATGTGTGGACTTATACGGTTGGTAGAAGAGCACATAATAATGAAATACCTTTTTATATTAGGAATAAAGTAGAGTTTATATTAAAGGTGAGTGGGATATGACGGATTGGACAATTAGACAGGTAACAAAGTATACCAAATCTACCAATACATCTGCAATGATATATTATAAAAATGTATCACAGTATCAAGTAGTGCTTGATACATATACATATATAATACGTTATTTTAAAACACGAAGGACGGGCACGTTCGCCGGATCAGCTTGGCCTCGGCCTGATTGGGGTAAGGATATTCCTTCAGATGTTCGGCAAAAAGTAGAAACAATATTAAAAATAATTAATACTACATGACACCCAAAACACGTACACGGGGTGCCAATTCTTTTAAGAAGGCGCTCCTTAAATTTAATACAGATACCAAACGCACAATTAAATTTGGCATCCCACACAGGTTTAGTTCGGCTGAGGCACATGAAATCTACCAAAAATATGGAGGTAAGTGTGTATACTGTGGCACCCCATTAAATATCCGAGCTGAAAAGACATTAAATGCTTTGCATTTTAGGTATTATACCGCACTGGAACACAACGGTGCGATTCATAAAGATAATGTAGTTACTGTTTGTACTGAGTGTGAAGGTAAGTATAAGCCGACTCAGACTAGACGAGAGGATATCCCCGATATTGATTCCTTTGCAGACACTATTCAGATTTTAATAGAAACAGTAGTTAAGGCTGAGGCACAGCGAATTGAACAGAACCCCGAGTATGTGGTAACGGTTGAGAAGATTAGACGTATTAAGTTTATGCTCAATCTAAAGATGGAAGATATTGCTACCAATATGAGGTATAAACCATTTAAAGATTGGATGCCTTCACAGTATGAAATTATTGAAGAAAATAATAATAGCTTTCCCGACTTGATTGAAAAACAGTCAAAGAACGTTGCTGGCGTTGAGGATTTGGATGCGCTAGACTCTGGGCGAGAGCGGATCGTTGAACAAACAAAGCAGATAATATCAACAAAGCAATATAAAGTGATACGGAATACTGTAGATGAATATTGAATTTAGTAATGTTCTTGCTGTTGCGAAAGCTGATTGTGATAATGATACATTAGCATATAAACACGTCCGTCGGGTATTAAAGACAATGACCCCCGGTGCAAAATTCATGAAAGCACATAAGCTTTATTTGAAAGATATTGCTTTTCTTAAAAAGAATCCTCAAATTAAAAGAAAGGTTAATGGCTGGGATGGCAAGGTAGATGTTATTTCTCCTTCTGGAGAATTTAATACTGGTCTTCTTCCGGTGGTGCTTAATACATTGTGGAGAGAAACTAAAACCCTCCCCCGTCTAATAGATAAAAGGTTCAACCCTTATCCACGGCTTCAAAGCACCTCAATGGATCTCAGATATTATCAATCTGAAGGGGTGAACGCTGGACTTACAAATAAATTTCAAAATCTTTATTGGCCCCGTGGTATTTTTCAATTAGCTACTGGGGCAGGTAAAACTGAGTTGGCAGTAGCCATGTATGAAACTACAGGTTACTTGCCGACTCTTTTTATTGTTCACCTTAAAACTCTAGCGTGGCAAGCTAAAGAACGATTTGAAAAATATGGGTATACAGTAGGTAGAGTATTTGATGGAGTAATAGCACCCAAATCAGATGGGATTACTATAGCAACTATTCAAACCCTTATGAGGAATACCGCAGATCCTCAAATCGAAGCCTTACTTTCTAATACACAACAGGTATTTTTTGATGAGGCGCATCAGATTGCAGCTAAGTCATCGGGGGGCAACTGGTTTGTAAAATGTTCTGATTATATGCCCAAAGCTTTTTATCGGTGGGGCCTTACAGCTACACCATTTATGAAGGATGAGTATTCTAATATACTTTTACAAGGGGCCACAGGGAACGTACTTAAAGAAGTTAAAACAGCAACCTTGATTAAAGAAGGTTATCTTGTTGATGCCAATATCAAGATTATTGAAGTAAAGAAAGTTACGTGCCCTGAGAAGTGGCCGGATTGCTATGATATGGGGGTGACGCTTAATCCTATTAGAACAAAGCTTACAGCAGAAGAGGCCGTCATTCTTCCGAAGCCATTGTTCGTATTGACTACCCAAGTAGCACATGCTAAAATCCTTGAACGTGCTCTCACCGCAAAGGGAGTAAAGACTAAGCTGCTTATTGGAGAAGATTCTCAGGCTGTTAGACAGAAAGCTTTGGATGATCTTAGTAATAAAAAGCTGGAAGCGATTGTGTGTACCACTATCTTTGACCAGGGATTTGATTATACACAACTAAAATCTATTATTGTTGCGGGTGGAGGTAAATCTGTTATCAATACTATTCAAAGACTGGGTAGAGGGTTGAGGAATTCCAAAGGTAAAAAGACTCTACAATTCAGAGACTTTATGGATCTTTCATCTAAAACATTGAAGCGACAATCAAATGAACGAATTGAAATTTATAAACAACAAGGATTTAAAGTAATAACATGAACAAAAGAATTAAAAAGATTTGGTTACGTGAACTTCGTTCTGGAGTATATGAGCAAGGCAGAGAGAAGTTATTGCAGGTAGACGAGAAAACCGGCGAAGAGAGTTTCTGTTGTTTGGGTGTTCTTTGTAATATTCACGCAGAAGAAACCGGTGGTGTGTGGAATGAGCTTAATAGATATCATGATACCGCAGGACTTTTACCATTTAAAGTTAGAAATTGGGCGGGATTAGATAATGCCGACCCGGTAGTAGGTAAACACTCATTATCTGAGTGGAATGATGGGGAGTTTTGGGATGATCGTAAACCTAAATCCTTTAAGCAAATTGCTAACTTAATTGAGAAGTATTTATAATGAACTGTCCTGTATGTTCTAAAGAAGTTGAAGAATTTGTAGATTATAATGAAGAAACATCTGGGTTGTTGGTTTGTGAAGATTATGGGTATGATTTAGAAGCATATTCAGAATATGTAACAGCATATAAATGTGCTAACGATCATACTTTCTTTATGGAGTCTGAAGAAGATCAACAAGATAGAATTAATGGACATAACATAGATTTAGAGATTCCAGTTATTATGTTAGATGAATTAGTTTCCAAGGATAAGACTGCCACAGATTTTGAAGCAATGGCAAGAGAACTTAAAGATATGCTTGCGGGTTTTGGAATTGATGAAATTATGTTTACCCCAGGAGATGAGGAGAAATAGTATTTTTGACGAAGACATTTTTGTAACATCATTAACCGGCAGACCAGAAGATGCTAAGAAATTCTCTCAGATATTTAGACCCCAATGGTTAAATAGAGCAGAGTATCAGCCGATATTAGCTGAGGTGTATGCGTTCACAAAAAAGAATGGGGAACCCCCATCATTAGTGACACTTCATAAGATATTCAAAGACAAAGATTCTGATGCTTATGAGTTAAGATATAAAGATATATTAGAAGAATTACAAAAGGTATCAGCAGATCGTTCTGAACAGATTTATGTACTTGGTCAAGCCAAGGATGTGGCAATTTCAAGATCCTTTCTTGAAATGATAAAAGATCAGGGGTTCAATCAGAAACAAATAGATTTTGATGGTCCGGGGATGGTAAAAGACGTTCAATCGTGGTTGTCCCAATTTGCTAATGCTGGGGATGATCGAACGATGGATCTTCAACAGGCTATTGAGCATCTAATGGATACAGCAGACTTCAACCCTATTAATATTAGAATTCCTACTAATATTACTGTGCTCGATGATTGGACGGGTGGGGGGTTAAGAAAAAAACAATTAGCTGTAGTGATCGCACCGACCGGACACGGCAAGTCTGCATTATTATTAGTGATTGGACATAAGATTGCAGCGATTGAAGAAAAGAATGTATGGTTCATCACAAACGAATTAGTCCTTGAGGAAGTTACCGAAAGGGCCCTCGCTCGAATTACAGGCACCCCAGTAGAAGAGATTATGAATGATCCAGGTGTAGCGTATAAAGGACTTGAGAGACATTGGACGAATAATCTTAATAAAAGATTTGTTATTACAGAATATAACAGAGAAATTTCTACTGATGAATTAGAAGCTGAGTTAGCTAAGATGGCTAATTTACATGGGTGGAAACCTGATGTAATTGTACTTGATTATATGGAGAGAATGAAACCCTCATTATCTGGGTATAAGAGAGACAACGAATGGGGCTGGATGGGGGCTGTAGCGAAGGATCTTGTACGCCTGGCTAAACGGCACAACATGTTGATTTGGACCGCAGCACAGACGAATAGAGCCGGTCTGAGTAAGGGTTCTGACATAGACATGACTATGGCACAGGCTTCAATCAGACACTTACAGGAAGCGACTGCTGTAATTGGTATGAGTCAGGTAGATATTCCTAATTCAGATAGAGTAGCCTTAAAATTAGTGCCCTTAAAGATGCGTCAATCTAGACGAGCAGGTAGGGCTGTTGAGCTTGAGTGTGACTTAAGTAAAATGAGTATTACGAATGATGTAATTGATTCATCTGTTTTTGAGGATGAGGAAGAAGAGGAAGAGAAAAGTAAGTGGGCCTCAACTCCTAGAGAAAGACAACAAAGAAAATCAAAAAAGAGATAATCAAATATGAGTTATAAAATAGGAACTATTCTTTTAGGTGGCCCCAATGGTGATTGGGAGGGACGAGTCAATGGAACAGGCAAATGGGAAACAGTTAAAATTCTTTGGTTAACAGGAAAGCTTAAGGGAAAAGAGGCTTTGGTATGTCGAAAGACACTGAAGAGCAAGGGTTGACACGTTCGAAAAAAAATGGTATTCTCCCTAGAGAAAAAATCGAAAGCCGTTTCATGGATTCGGACAGAATTTTAATTTGGTGGGACAATACTACTGCGATATACTATTTTAGTTTTATAGATCGTAGCATGATGATTGCTCACATCAATTGTGGGGAAGACCATCTGTCTGGTCAGTCAGTAAGATCTGCATATAATGTATTAAAAGGGATGCTTCATGAACAGCATAACTATAATATATGTAACCAATGTAAAATCCCATTTGATCCAAAGGTTATAAAGAAAGCTATGTTACTACAAAACCTGGGGCCTAGAGATTAATGAAATTTATATGGGACGCTACGGTAATTTGGACTGACGGGAATACTGTTATTTGTGCTGTTCAATCAAACATTCGGGTTGGACATATTAATTGTTTATGCTCTGATAATAAAAGTATTAATACTCATAGCATAAATATCCTGAAATGTGCTAACTGTAAGCAAGCATTTGATTTAAAAATTATTAAAAAAGCACGCTTCTTAAATAAACTGAGGAGTAAATAAATTTTCAAGGCTTATGGACCTAAGACCACCTTGTGCCTTAAACAAGTGTATCTTCTTAAACAACTACTTATATATCTTCTCTTATTCTTCTTCTCTTTTACGATTCAAATTTAAACTAACAACAACCAGTACAACCAAGAGAACAACGATGTGAAAATTGAACAGCACCCTACATACAAGCTATTTTACAGAATTAATAATAACTGGTGGTATAATATGTTTTATAATTATATTGCACACCTCCACCCAGACAATAGTCTGAGCATCCACCACACGAAAATCATGGCAGTGGGTAATAATCTACTCACGTCGCTTGGAACAACAGTTGGACCAACACTATGTTGTCCGCCATGTAATTTAAGTATGACACCGGAAGAAATTATCCAATCTAAACTGCTTATAACTTTATTCAAGTTGAGATCAGATACATGAGATTTGAAAAACACAAAGGATTTCCTATTGAAGATGTATATAAAATATCTGATAGTGGGTGGGTATATTGTTTAAATTCAGACCTAATTGGACACGTACACCCTGCGGACCATGCCCGAAATGCTATTGAAGGGGTTTATTTATTTGAAAATAAAGAATGTTTTTTCACACAAAGTAATTGGGAATCATGTAGGCTTTGTTCATCACCATTTACAAGTGAAATTCTAATTGCAGGCACCAAAATTCGAACTTTATTAAAGTTAAATAATGAAATTTCGGAACCAATTAGTCCTTATTATTATTATTATAAAGAAAGAAGTTAAATAATGAAGAAAAATAGTTTGACGAAAGACATTCGAATCCGGCGTGAAGCCCTAACGGTGCTGGAGAATAACTGGCTTAAGGGAGTCACTCCTAATATACCGGGGGGAGATTGTGTGGTACTGCGAAATCAGCTCCACGATATTTTGATTGGAAAAAGTAAAAATACTCAACTTGATCTTAAACTCTATGATGTAAAGGTGTGGCAACATGGACGCTAAAGAACTCTCCGCCGACGTGAATAAGCTTGAGGCCGAGAACGAGCGGCTGCGGGCGGCGCTGGAAAGCATCGCCTCATGCAACCCGCTGGTGAGATCGGCCGCGTGGATCGGCGCGCAAAATGTAGAGATTGCGCGTGAAGCACTGGAAAGGGAGGAGCCGTGAGCGACCGCTACCCGCTCGACCCGAGGGACGAGATCCGCCCGTGCGAATGGGTGAGGCGTGACAACCCATGCCCTGAGCATGGCCCAGACTGCCGAGGCTACGTCGTGGGGAGGTGGATGAAAACGGGCAGACACCCTGCGGGCGAGACGGGCATCTTCATCCTCGCCGCCGACCAGCGCGTGATCGAAGTCAGCAAGCTGGAAAGTGGACGGTGGCACGCTGAGATCGACGGGTGCGTACTAGCGCAGGGCGGCACCGAAGCCGAAGCCCTGCTCGCTGCGATTGACGCCGCCATCGTGAAGAGTAAATAGGTAAAAAGTTAAATGAGTATAAGAGTAGGTACAATAGTACGACACGAAGATGTACATGGTGTCTCTGGTAAAGGATCTGAAATAGCTGAAGTCTTTGAATCCAGCGACGGTACATGTATTATACGTTGGTTAGGTAAAAATGGTAGCACTAATATTTATGGAAGTATTAAGAATGCTATTAATGTTCATGGGCATGGAGGTAAAACTGAAATAAAATGGATATGGGAAGAATTAGAAGCTGACCCTATGGATGCTATAATTGAAAAGAAAGTAGTAGAGGCTAAAGAAAATGACACTAGCACAAATTCGTAAAGAAGTATCTAGTAATAGACTATGTTCTGATCCCGAAGGTACCTCCAATTTCGAGAGAGTATGTGGGCATATTAAACGAATGATTGATGGCGCTCTTTCTGATCCGGGCCCTGATTGGATTCACCGTACTCAAGTTATAGCACACGTTAAACGAATGAGTCGAGATGATAAATAAAAAGGATATAGTCCACTGGCTCCTTGGTAATTTTGCAGTAAGTAATAGTAGCCATAATGAATTGAGGTTCCCCTGCCCTTATTGTGGATACGATAATTTCTATTTCAATATTGATAAGAATGTAGGATATTGCCACAAGGCTAAGTGTCATAAGAAACCCTCACTTGATGATCTTATCTATCTCATCGGTTACAGTCCAGAGATGGCTGGATATATTCCTTCTATTGATAATGCAAAAGCTAAAGGGCCAGTTGAGGTGGCAATACCTAAAGGGTGTTGGTCTATTCTAGAAAGAAATGATACTTGGGCAATAGATTGTCTTCTTAATAGAGGTGTAGAACTTTCAGATATTGCTGAGTTTGATATTCAGGCTGATGATATCAGTATAGT
>Ga0307378_10003610_pt1 | contig 22579 bp, 28 predicted proteins | sample UN1MG_FD_202238 | JGI IMG/M metagenome (GOLD analysis project Ga0307378, IMG submission 202238) | Soil microbial communities from Risofladan, Vaasa, Finland - UN-1 | ecosystem: Environmental > Terrestrial > Soil > Coastal area > Acid sulfate soil | place: Finland: Risofladan, Vaasa | collected...
CGTACTGGAAGATGATTAGTTGTCGGTTACTCACCGGCTACGAAAATGACGGACGTGCCGCTCGTCTTTTCAGAATGGACCCAACGAAAGAATGGAAATGGAAAGACGACGAACTTAGTCAGACAGTGAAGGCGTTGGTCGAACCATTTGTGCATCATTACTCTCGGTTGACACGGGTTGAATTGCTGATACAGAAACCGGGGGAATCCGTCTACTGCCACAAGGACAGGATAACCGGACAATCATATGATGACGGCATATCCATCGGAACGTATGCCGCCGATTGGTTCAGGCATGCCGAAACCTGCAATGCCAACCCACAGCTACACGAACGGCAGCAATACCTCGGCGGGCGACTCGCATTAGGACCGGAGGGGCGTTCATACCTCATGGATAATCAGACGAAATCGTACTATACTACTAAGAATGAATTTTTCTTTTTGAATGAAGATGTACTCCACGGTGCAAACTCTGTTGATTTTTGGCGGGGTGTGGTATTCTTTGATGGGATTCATGATCCAGAAATTATGAAGCAATATTATGTTTGAATACACACATGAGAATCATTTCCAGTTTGGATACCGAATCAATGATAATGATTATTGGATGTTCCCACACTGTGCAGAACCCGAGTATGAATTCATTGTGAAGTATGGCAAATACTCTCCTGTTCTCCCACAGCACGTCTACTCCACCAACTTCGCAGCAGAGTGCTATCGTGCTGCGCGACTGATCCATGAAAGTAGTGACGAAATCTCAAACATCATGTTCTCTGGCGGAAACGAAAGCGAAATAGTGGTACGAAGTTTTCATGATCAAAAGATTCCGTTCAAAGTTAGTATCCTCAAATTTAAAAAAGACCTCAATCTGCACGATGTTGCCTTCGCGGTAGTGTTCTGTGAGCAGCGCCGAATCCCGTATGACATCATCGAACTGAACATTAACGGATTCTTGGAAACTGAGGTTTACGATTACGCCGAACGAACTAAATGCGCATCACCTATGTTACCGGCGATCATGTGGCTGGCTGACCAAATCGACGGCCTTCCGATATTGGGATCAGGAGAACCGTACCTGTCAAAAGTGGTACCGGATGATTATATCGCGGGAGTATCCCCATACGAACGCAGTGCATGGATGTTCCAAGAGAAGGAACGCATCCAATCGTGGTACCGTCATTTTATGGTGCAGCAACGTGATGCTGTTCCGGGGTTCTTTCAATACACTCCCGAGTTAATGTACGAATTCCTCAATAGCCCCGTGGTCCACGAACTCGTCGAGGATAAACGACACGGAAAACTATCGACTGTTTCGACGAAGGGTGAAATCTATCGGTTAGAGTTCCCCGATATGATCCCCAGACCTAAATTTCATGGATACGAGAAAATCACAGAGTTGGAATCCTTTGCCCGCGATGCATTGGTTGAGGAATATGGCCAGTACAACCGCGTAGTCAGCATTGAGTATCACGATTTCATGAAGAGATTATTCCATGGAGTGTGAGATCATTCCGTTCAGCGAGTGGCGGCAGCACATTCAGCCACTCTGGCCATGGAACACTGACTGGCATTGGATACCCATTATTCATAATCCACACGGAATGATCCAATACGCCGGAGAGGAAGCGTTCGAGCGGATTATAATGTTTCCAGTGATGTGTTCCGTTGATGGTGTTCCGGCGGCGTTCACCAGCGTATATAACATTTCAGACACTCACCTACGCATACGTGGGATATATGTAAAACCAGAATTCCGTGGTCAGCACCTCGTCACCCCAATGCTCGAATGGGCATGCAACCTATTCCCTGATCCGTGGCATACCGCTATCATATACGCACGTGAGCACAACATCGATTATTTCCTGAATGGATGGTTTGATGAGAAAATGCCTAATTATAGTAGTAGTAGACGAAGAGAAGTGGGTGATTCTCAAGAAGTTGATTATACTATCACATTGATGAGGAAAAAGTTCCGTGATATTTCATGAGAAATTAAATTTAAAATTCGATGTCAACGCGATGCGTGAGGAAATGTCATCGATGTACGAACTCGGCCCTCGTGTCACGCAGGGAGAAGTTGGTGAGTTTGGTGGATGGTCTCTTCAGACCGATGACGGTGATTGGCGTCGAGGGTTTGAACAAGGGGGTTATTATGAAAACGAAAGTAACGAACGGTTCACCTATGGGCAGGCTCGCCCGACTCACGAATATAACAAACCAACTGCCGCTTGTATCGGAATCTTTTCAGATATAATCAATGAATTAGAAGAGAAAGGTTTTCATCCTCACCGCACCCGCATTACAGCACTTGATCCGGGACAGTCAACGTCTTGGCACTTGGATGGGAAGGAAAATGAGTATGCGGTTCGTCTTCATATTCCTATTACCACTAATCCTAATTGTTACTTCGAGGTGCGCAATGAAGGCATCGTACACATGCCAGCCGATGGGCACGCCCATGTGGTTGATGTTGCCACTATGCACCAAGCACGGAATGAGGGAACCACTTCCCGTATACATTTCCTAGCGCAAGTGTGGGTAACGCAGGGATATTCCGAACATTTCGTCGTGACCGAAAGCCGAAAGAATATTTCATCTTATTACAACATGATGGGATACTACACATATTTGAAGATGTTAGATGAACAAGCAAAAGGCTGATATCTTCATCGCAGAACACGTGACACAGTATGGGTTGGTCGGAAGTAATACCAACCACAATGACCCGAAATACCCACAATTGCGAGGAGGCTCTTCCTACGGCTTCTCGAAGGATTTCCATTTCGTGTGGGGATATAACGGAAAGAGACTTCAGAATCGCCGTTCGTCCACATGCATGTACTCCACGTTTTATCGAAAACTCCCGAGCACCGGCTCCGTGTTATCATTAGATCGTTCGCTAGTTGATATAGCCGAACAACTTCAAAACACATTCTTGGGTAGAACACTAGTGGTAGTCAATAGGGGACGACCGGAAGATCATGCCTTCGTTGAGGCATGCAAGCAGTTGAATAATATACGTGGTCCATTGGACCCCGAGATCGAACAAATAGTATTGAGTTACGATGGCGATGTTTCATACGACTTCGATGACCTAGTCAAGTTCACTATCATTGATATCACTCCGACCTTATTACTCAATACCGCAGAACTGGTTGTACCATGGCTGCGTACATCATCCATAGATGTCATTCAGGACATAGTCGTGGCCAGAGCCTTCGGTGATAATAATACGCAGTTGGTTTATCCTAGTAGGATGAACTTCGTGAATCACAATCATGATGGAATCAGGGTGGTCGGACCGGCCAACTGGGCGCTCCGTGATGCAGAAGAAGATACCGCACTCATGCGATATGACTGGTTCAACGACAGTGGAAACATGATGTGCACGACGACCAACCTAGCGGTATGGTCACCGGAATTAATGGCATCCCAATTAAGCAACACATACATGCAGCATTGTTTGATGGGAAACACAAAGGCAAACGCCAATTATGCCACGGATAAAATGTGGGAAAGTGTTTCCCCGATCTCCCACTCACTTGCCGAGGTACCAGAATGGTGGGAAGATGTGGAACACCAAATCGTCCGCATGCATGATGGCGGAAAGCATAACGAACAGTGGTACACCCCACTGCCCCGATTATTAGATACTGTGGGTATTCCTCATACATTCAAAACAACAGGTGAGGCATATGGAACTGTCTACTGAAAAACCCATATTCGTGTGTGGTGTTCCTAAGTCGGGAACAACTATGGTTGGACGGATACTAGCAAATCATCCCGACCTGCAAACTGATTTTGATGTGAGTCCAACGGTACATTTTCTGAAGTATGTCCGAGACGCGATGGATAATTATTGGTTTTTCAAAGAACGGCAAAATTCGCCAATGGCCGAAGATAATTCGTATTGGACAGATAATAATTACAAAGAATGGCACTCCTTTAACATCGAATATTTTAAAACATTACATAAAAGTTACCGCTCGGGTGCAACCCGGTGGGGTTCCTCAACATGTTTTACCCATCAACATCGAGAGCTTTTATGGAAGTGGTTTCCAGAAGCTAGATTTTTGATGATTACTAGAGACCCCCGCGATCACTGGTGTAGCTTTAGGATGTTACCTACCTACCACTGGGACCAGTTCTTATATTTCAAGAAAGAAGCAGCCTCCATGAATGAGATGGATTCTAGATTCAATTATGTTGAATACCATGATGTTGTCCGTGATCCCACTATATTATTTGGCATCCTTGGATTATCCGTTCCTGAGAACTATCTTAATGGTGTAAAGCGCGTGTTTATTGATAGGAGTAATGGAGCCCAATCTGATGTACCTAACTGGGTGTATGAACTGCAACATGGAAATGGAATAATCTCCTCGCGGGTTGGACGATGGAAACGCGATCTGGATAAAGAAGAATTAGATAGATGTACAGAGGCGTTTCCCGATGAATGCATGTATTATGATGAAATGATGAAACAATGAATTTACTAATACCACATGGGCGATCTGCTGACAAGTATCTTGTGAAGGCTGCACAGGATATGGGCCACCGTGTTCATTTATTGTGTAATCTCAATGAATCCGACCGTGCGGGTGAAGTTGGACAGTGTTGTTTGCCAGATGTATGGACGCGGATCAAATCACGGTATGAACTAAAAATCTCCCACGAAGAATATATGGCATGGTATTACAACATCATGCGGGATTATGTCATTGAGTACAAGATCGATGCCATTCTCCCCTGCTCATCCATGGACCTTGTGGTAAACGAGGTTGCGAAAATTAATGAAGAATTTGATCTACCGGGCATCCGACCGGAGCAGGCCGCATTCTTTGGTGATAAAACCGTTTACCTACCCGCGATGGAAGCAGCAGGAATCCGTGTACCCAAAACTTATGAAATAGTGGAGCCCAATGATGAGCCAAAAGCGTATGAGAGGCACAGCTATCCAGTCATTGCCAAACCCGGACTTGGATGCGGTGGATTTGGAATATTTCGAGCACAAACTAAGGAGAGCCTTGAATGGTTCTTCGGACCTTCGGATAATCCCGAAGGGTTCAGTGACAGAGCCCTCTTCTACCAAGACCGAGACGTGGCCGGAGAGCCCAAATCATATCTCCACTTGGGATATGGGGGAAGATATATTGTGCAAGAGTATATTGAAGGACCATGCATCTCCATCGCAGGAACAACTGTCAATGGCAATCTTAAACTCGACATGGCTTACGACATTGGCATCACACCGCCGCCGACATGCGCAGAAATTAGCTTCGGATACCCTTCAACGAACCGTGGCGCAATTGGAGCTAGTCAGAGACTCGTTGATGATCTACAAGCTAGTCCGATTACCTTCCCAGACGGAGCATGGATGGCAGACGCAATCCTCAAAGACGGAGAACTCTGGCTCGTAGATTTCGCACCACGCATGTCAAGCTCTGGTACCAAGATGATGTACCACGCGTGTGGAGATTTGTCCTACGCCAGTAATGTGATAATCGCAACACTGAAGGATGAGTTATGGAAATGGCACTGGGGGTTAGCAGGTGGAATGCGACACCGCGTCTTTTATAGTTTCATTCCTTTCCCGAAAGGCAGGATAACAAACATCAAATATCCTGAAATCGAGGATCATCAGTTGGTAGAGGTGGCAACCCCCGTCGCGGACGATGACCGTTTGTTTGAGATGCGCAACGACGTTCAGGTTGCCGACCGTGGGTGGTTGGTGGCGGTGAGCGACACTGACTCAAAAACCAATGTCCAAGAGTTAGTAGAATCCTACATCGCTGGTATTCGCTACGATGTTGATTCTGGGTAAATATCAGGTAATACTCCAATACGGAGAAAATAGAGGAAACGAATAATGTACATGACAGTCTCGAAAATAACCAGAAAAGATGCTAGCGCCATGACCGTGGCAGACATCGCCACCATTATGCCGTCCATGGGAGGGTATGACGCCTTCCAAGCATATATCGCTGCAAAACAGGCTGAGGGTAAAATCATCTACCGATCCAGTAATATTAATGGTAATGCCGAGGTGGAAACGGTTACGCTGTATCTGACTAAAGAAGACTATGATGCTTTCAAATTGGATGCGTCTTACATCACCCTCGAAACAAACCTTTCCACTGCCGTTTATAACGCACCGGTAATAACCGAAGAAGTTATATAAGTGTGGAGCATACGTTCGAACAACGAGTTGTTGATTACGACGGGATACAATTTATTGTAAGACCCCTCGTGTCCACAGATTTCCCCGAGTACGAGCGTATTGTAAACACCCAAAAGAAAGTTATGGAGCGCAGTCGGAGGTTAGATATCACTGACTTCTTAACAGAGTTTGACTACCGCAGAAGTGGTAGAAATGTACTCGCTGGTGCATTTGACGAAGACGGTATTCTCAGATCGTGTGTGGGAATGTTCTTCTGGGACAAACTACCCGGTGTCACCGACCATACCCTCGTAATAGATCACTCTCATTCCCCACTCTTCAATCCCAAGAAAAGCGGACACCTGCATATCATCAGAAGCCTGCACGAGTATTGTGAATCCCAAGACCGGTTCTATCACTATTGCATCAAGCATGCCGCTCACATGAAAGCAGAGTTGAAAATGTGGGACAAATACACCGATGAGTTCTTCGATAGATACGAGCGCTACGTCGAGTATATTGTACCAGCCGGAAAACGTCCGAAGTGGGATAGCTTCTGGGGTATTATGGGAAGGACAACGTACCCATATGATGTGGCCGTACACTCCGTCCGACTGAAACAAAAACACCGAAACTACACCCAATTTATAGAGTTCGCTGATGAACAACCGTAAGCACGTTAAAGGAAGCGCTGGACCACGCAGGCACGAACTGCCGACGTTCACCAAACTGGATTACAATGTACCCATAGCGGTATTGGATCAGGCACGAACGATTGCCCACGGTGGTGCCGAAAGTGACTTGGGTACGGAGAACTATAAAATCTCAATGGACTGTCCGGTGACGGACATGGTGCCTACGGATTACAAACTGGTGCTACTACAAACACAAGCGCCAGAGAGTGACCAAGATGGCGAGATAAATTACACCGAGTGGAAGGACGGCACTGCGGAGATACGGGACTATCTAGAATCTATGTTTGGTACGGTGTATCAGACACGCATTACGGTAACTCCACCGAGTGGCGAAATAACTTGGCACATCGATTTGAATACGTCGATTATATGCCGCGTCCAGATTGGCGTCGATATGGTGAACTCTGAATTCCAGTTTATAAGACGAGGTGAGGTAGAATCACTATGGATAGCTGATGGTGAAACGTGGTTCCTCAACACGGGATGGCGTCATAGGGTTCTTAACCACTCCGCTACAGAATCCCGTATCGTTATTATTACAGAAGTGCTGTACGAAGACCTCAAGCTACATCTCTAACGATGTGTTTTCATCAGTCCGAAGGTTTCTAACGTTCGGGCTCCAATATCAAACTCCCACCACTTGAGCCCTATCCTATATTTGTTAGGAAATTTGTGATGGTTGTTGTGCCAGCCTTCACCACAGGTCAGTAGATTCACCCACCAATTATTTCGACTGGTGCTGTCCTTCGTTTCGTAAGTTCGATATCCGAATAAATGTCCGAAGGTGTTGATGTGGCCATATGCATGGAATGCAAAGACCGCAGGCAGGCAATATCCAAATACCATCAACAGGGGATCAATCAGGCACAGCATACTGGCCCATCCGATTAGAATTTTGAAATAGTGTCGTTGGCAAAACTTGACGTGGGGGTTAGTCAATAAATCTCTAATGAGTCGGCTAGGAATACGGAACGGTTCCCAGATATGAAAATACGCCCGAACCGGACCGATGATATTAGGGGAATGAGGGTCTTTTTCCGTATCAGTATAAGCATGGTGTAATCGATGAGAGCCTGCCCATCCAAGTGGCGTTCCTCCGGTGGCCAGACAGCCCGAGTAGATCATCAACATCTCGAACCATTTGTATGTGGTGAAACTTTTGTGGGAAAGATATCGATGAAAGCCGAGACTAATTCCGACCGAGCCAATGACACCATACCAGAATGCGTATCCTGCTACCCACATCCACCACGACCCGTACATGATTGCCGGAATGAGCGCCAGATGATTCAGGACATGGATTATCCGCAGCTTGTTTGAAAAGTTTAATCTCGACATGGCATCAGGTGCTCTATGGCGGAGTGATGGCAACCTACTAACACACTCACCCGAGGCTCGTCGCCGATGACAGCTACGCTGTGACTGAAGCCAGTGTTGCTGAACCAAATCTCACCAGCCTTCATAATCTGTTGCTCGATATTCCCACCACGGTTGATTAAGAATTCCTGTTGCCCGTGCACCATGATGCTCACACGGCAAGCATAACTGGTGTTGGTATCGATGTGCCAATCCAATTTTTCCTCTGGTGGGAGAACTGCGATGCGGGCGCGAAAATGTGGATTGGCAAATTGGTTAATTATTTCCGCGAAGCCATCAGCATTCTCTATGTAATCCGTGTACTCCCATTCATCGGGAACTCCACCCTCCGGTCGATCAGTAGTCTGGAGGAGAATTTGTCGATAGGCCGGAGTGAAGTAGGTCTTCAATGTACAGGCTTGAGCGATTTCGTAGGTGGCCGGATTGTTGATATCATTGTAGTCTGGAGAATGACCCGCAAGCTGTTCAACGACGAGTCGTTCCAGAGAATGAAACAGGTTTTGATTGAGGCATCCTAGAAGACGAAATGACGGTAGTGCTTTCCTATCTGGCCCATGATTTCCATGAACCCTTGCTCGGACTCTTGACGATTCTTGGAGTGCACATTTTTTCATACTGATATTTATACTTTATGAGCCACGATAGTAAATACTACATCATTGAGGAGTTTACCATGACCGATATTGACTTTCAAGTAGCACTGATGGAATCTGGGCGCATGAATCTTATGCATTTACCACCCGGTGCCATCTCGTGGTTATGGGACAGACCAACCAAACAAATCGATGCCGCTGAATCTTTAGCGGTTGCCGCGAATGCACACGGCAATCCTGTAGTGGATGCTTCGTTATTGAAAGCCGACCAAAATGTACTGATAATCAAATGTGAAGGAGGTGAGTGTTTCCGCGTTTATCCAGACGGTGGGTTTTCACACAACGAGGCACCTATGGACATCGGTGGTTGCTCTTCAGTTTTACAGGGAATGGGTCAGAGCGAATGCGAAATGGATGACAACGGACACCAGATGGACGTGAGCGTCAGTATGCCTCCGATGGATATGCCTATGGTGATGGGTGAATCTGATGAATTCAAGCCATATGAGTTGGTAACTTATCAGGCGGACGGTGAGGTTTGGAATACCGGCTATGATGACGTGAAGACCGCCATATTGCATGGCCGGAATCAGATGAAAGGTGGCGATACTATGGGATTCCAAGTGGTTACTCCAGCCAAAAATTTCCTTTCAGACTCAGAAGTGCATCATCAGGAAGGCGAAATAGCAGAGAATGTTGGCTTAAGTGACGGCAGTGAGCGTAACCCTGATAGGGCCGAAGAACGATTCAATGATGGTGATTACGACGATGAGCGTAGCGAGCCCGAATTAGATCGTCAAACCAATTATGATGCCCCACCGTGGCGTGATGGCGACGACAGTTACGACGAAAGTATTGGCAATGATGAACACATGGACGCAGAGGCTCCTGAGAGCGGCGTAGCGAGCCCCGTTGGTATGACCAACCTAGCAGGCGAACCAACCATGAAAGAGTCCATAAACCTCAATGAAATCGGTTACAACCCAAACTACGATACCTCACAGGATGCCGATGCCGGTTATGACTATGAGCAGGGAAGTGGTGCGCAGCCATATGGCGACCCTAGTGATGAAGATGAACCAGACTATGAGGCCGACGGATTTGTCGTCGATGAGCCCCGTGGTGGGTATGGCGCATCACTTGAGCAGAAGTGGTTGGGTAATTACGATAGCTACGATGATGCCATAAAGGCGATTCGACGGGCAGCAGGGGGAAACTACTTTCCATCCTTATGGTTCGTAGATGACCACGGTGGCACTCGGGCAATTACCGATGCGATGGATGAGTCCTACGGTGACGTGGGTGGCCCCGGTGCCTCCTCAATGGGTGGAATGGGTACCGGTACACCATACGTTGGTGATATGTCTATGGACGCGGACCCTGAGATGGATAATCTTATGTCCGCTCGCGAAATTGGCGAAGCCACTATTCACATGTTCCGAAACGAAACTGACGACGTACTGGAGGAATTAATGAAAGCATTAGGTTTGAATGAAATGGATGACTGGAGTCATCAAGATCATATGGATGACATGCGTGCCGATGCTGAAATGGATGCAAATGCCGGACCTTCAGCCCGAGTCGAGATGGAAGCCTATGACCAATCCACAGGGCAGGCGGTGCCTGTTATTCTCGACCTAAACTGGGATATTTCTCCGACGGAGATGGATGGACCACACACCTTTTATCAAGGTGGTGTTGATCTGGACGGAATGGAACTGGCAAAACCTGTTCGAGTTAATGGTAAGGTATACCAACGACTGGATGACGAGCTAGCGGCTTTGATTATGGCAATACATACTGGTGATGATGTTGCTCCGTCACCACAGGCGTCACAGGCGCTACATGATTTGATTCAGGATCAAGAAGGCTCGGGACATGAACCACCGGTACACAAATACCCCGACTCTCGCGGTCAGTAACCCGAAATCTTTCTATCGACCAATCCTAGCTTTTCGCAGAATTCATCTGTGAATTCTCCGTCTACCCGAATGGTATAAGTGAACCAAGGTACGGCACTCACGCCGTGATAATCTTGGTAGTTGAATGCATAGGCACGGCAACCTTCCCTAACATGTGTTTTTTGTTGTGTCTCACAGTCATAAACATACGCTCGTCTGCCGGGGCCAAAATTAAAATTGATATGATGTTCCGTATTGGATTCCGTCCGAATCCAATCACGGTGGCAAATCACTTCCGTACTGGGAAATGTCCCAAATAAAATTGCACGGGAAACATTTTTGAATGGCAACTCGTTATCAATATAGGATGCCACCTTTGGAAAATGATGATAGTTCGCACCGCGCTTCCGCTTGGCCAAATCAGACCGCGTGCTGAACTCGTTGTAGAATATGAACACCGAAAACGCAAACGTTTGGGCAGCGCCTAGAGCAAAGGTGGCGTACTTCATTTTCTGCTGCTTCTGCGGGAGTGAATTTATGATTGCGAGATGCTTACCTGTGGGATCATACCGCTCGATATTATGGAGGATATCTAATGGATGAGTCTGTCCCTCAAATTGCTGAAGTTCATCGGGGATGGCTCCATTGACATGCGGGAAGGTATAATCCTCGATGTTAGATAGCGCAATGTTTACCTCGTCGTGGAATTCCTCATACCGGGACGTATCCAAATACGGCTCGATGTCAAGAAACGGCAAATGGTTGGGTCCGGCACCCTCAATGGTTAGGCGTCTCTGACCCCACGAGTTAGTTTCGAATCCGTCTTCCAGTTTTCGACTTGGCCATTCTTCACCCATCTATCAGAACCCATGCTAGCCGTGCGTCCATGGCCACCTCGTATGGTGCTTCGGTGCTGAGGTCGTAGCGTCTGCCTGACCACATTCCGGTGAGTCCCATTTGGATGGGTCCAGTGTACCAACGGAATGCTACACCAGCCTCTTCGAACATACCCAGTACTTCATGGTGGTCTGCGCCCCAAACAGTATCATTCCGTGACATAGTAAATGCCATCTGTCCCTGTTTATGGGCTATGACCTCGGAGATTCCTGACTGAATTATTCCACGAGCACAGTCCGAGCATGGTAACCAGTTGACATAGAGTTTGGCATCAAGGCAACTCGTACCCTTGCGTCCTGCATTGTAGATAGCATTACGCTCGGCATGCTCGAAGTACTGATATTTCAACGGTCTTTCCTGCCGTTCTGGGGTATTTGCTAGCCCCCGTGGAAAGCCATTATATCCGAAACTGATTGGTGTGTTATCCCGAGCGACTATATAACAACCTGAGTGAGTGCTTTCATCGGGGCTGCGTTCAGCCGCCTTGTAGCACTTATCCATGTACATTTGATCCCACGATGGTCTGTCCATTAGTCTTCCAAACTGTTGCTATACAAGGGATATAGTACCATTTCCGCAGTTGGTCAAGGTTTGACAAATGGACCGTGGGCTGGTATAGTATATAAATGACTGGAGAACAAATATGAAAAAGATTCCAATAGGGCCATCTATAGTGATGATGGTCGGTCCTTCTGGGGCTGGCAAGAGTACACTAATCGAGAGACACTTCAACCCGCGTGAAGTCGTGTCCACTGATGCTCTGCGCGTGGAATTCACTGGCGACAAGCGCCGTCAAGATAAAGATGATGAAGTCCTCGCTGAGGTATCTCGCCGTGTTGAAGCAAAAATCAACGTTGGTCAGCGTGTAGTCATCGACGCCACCCACATCCGTGATCAAGATCGCCGCCGTTCTATGGAACTCGGTTTGATGCTGGACGTTCCGGTAATCTACTTGGTGGTCAACCGCTCGGTCGAATCTAAAATGCAAAAGGCTGGTTGGAGAAAGGATATCATCGTGAAGAAAACTTCCAATGGTAAAACCGTCAGCCTCATCGAAGCGCACGAAGACACCTTCGTGGCCAACGAGGAAAAGATACTAAGTAGTGACGGACAGAGCCCGAAGAAAGTCATCGTCATCGACACCCGCGTTGAGCAGTTCGAAGTTGTTCGTGAATTGTCTCGTGAGAATCCTGTGGAAGATTTGATGTCCCGTGGATTCACTAAGATTCGAGTTATCGCTGACGTTCATGGAAACCTTGAATCGTTTAGGAAGGCCGTCGATGTTCCAGATGATACCTTCCTGTTGTTCTTGGGTGACATTCTTGATTACGATGTTCGGGGAGTTCGGCTTATCGAGATGGTATACGATTTGGTTCGTGATGGCCGTGCCATCACTCTTCGTGGTAACCACGAAAAGAAGATCGCGAACTGGGTAGTCAAGGAGCGTGATGCCGGTTTCGAAGGAAATATTTCCAGCGGTAACGACTTCACCGTCAACATTGTCAAGGGTATGTTGCCAGCGCGACGAGCAATCTGGGAACGTAAGTTTTTGGCTCTGGTCGATCTGTCTCCCGACTGGATACAACTGGACCGATTCCTGTTTGTTCATGGTGCCGCACACCACTCCATCTGGGGTGATACACTGTTCCGCGTAGAGGATGAATCGAAGCGTATGGCTATGGCAATGTTCGGTGAGACGACCGGCAAGTTGGTCAGCGGATACCCCGAGCGGTTGTACAACTGGGTCGATACTGTCCCTGCTCGTCACACTGCCGTTGTTGGTCACGCAGTACTGTCACCTGAACACCCAGTGACCAAGACGAACGACAAGGGCGGTAAGGCCATCTTCCTTGACACCGGTTCCTCAAAGGACATCGATGTTATCGAGGGGGTTGTCCAAAACCCAGTTACCCGTGGCCACCTGTCATGGATGGACTTCTCCATCTCTGGCAAGCGGAATGTGACCTTCGATGCTTTCGGTAGAGATTAGTCCGCAACAGAGTCAACACCGCGTATGGTTTGCATACGCGGTGTTGATTCTTCTGAACATCGTTGATGTGGTGTATACGAATTATATACTCACACTCAGTGCCGAGGAAGCAAACCCAATAATGAATCACATGTATCAGCATTTTGGTATATGGGGTATTATTTCCGTAAAGGCATTCTTCCTATTATTGCTCGGATTTACCATTCCACATATTACCCGCGTATCGGTATATTGCCGGTATCTGTTTTATACCTGCGTGGTGGTATATGGCCTGCTGGCAGCTTATCATGGTATTTGGTTACTCGGACATACGAATCTGCCTTGAAAACGGATAAGTAATACATACAATATACAATATTGGGGAAATAATTATGATTGGTACCCGACAACGTTCAAGCAAATGGTTCATACCATATTGTCTCATTGGAGCCCTACTTGGGATAATCCTCACTTCGAGCTATTCTGCTGCGGCTCAGCGCTATAGCACCTCGGGTGATGTAAACTACGGTGAGCAATTCCAATTAATTCTCGACACCATACGTTCCAATCACGTTAATCCCAAAGCAGTAGAGTCTGAGGAAAAATTATTTAATATAGCTATCGACGCTATCCTGAAAGAGATTGGTGATAAGCACGGCAGTTATTTTTCCGCCGAGGAGTATCGACAATTCAATGAAGGTAGTAGGCCAACAAATTATACCGGCGTCGGCATTAGCATAGGAGCCGTTACCGACGGTGTTATTATACTCGGGATGTTTGATAACTCACCACTGAAAAATATGTCCATACGGATTGGTGATGTAATCACCGCTGCTGGCTCACTAGGAGAGCCGATGACCCACTGGAGCCGACAGCTTGGTAATATAAATGAAATGGTTGATGCAATCAGGGGACCGGTTGGCTCGGATGTCAACCTGAAGATCAAGCGCGGGACCACCGACATAGGAATTATCACAGTCCCCCGTATTCATACTAGAAATCAGTTTGTGTATATGAATCACTCCGACGCGGGTATCCTCACCATACGAATTACGGAATTCTCGGCAACGGTTTACAACGACATCAAGCGACAGCTATCTGATAATGGTTGGTTGGGTCGAAACGATGTGGTTGATACAAGTATTATCAAGGGTGTGGTTTTAGATTTGCGGAACAACCCCGGTGGCCTGTTAGGTGAAGCAATACGAGTTAGTGATCTGTTTCTTCCGAAGGGAGTCCCCGCAGTTCAGGTCATTGAGCCCCCAGAAGTTGAGGGTGGTCCGGCGCAAGCATTCAATTACATAACCCAACACGTCCGAACATTCCCCAAAATTATCCCCCGAGTTATATTAGTGAATGGCGGCTCGGCATCCGCATCAGAAATCGTCGCGGGAGCGGCACAGGCGCATAAGGAAGCCATAATACTGGGCGTCAAGTCGTATGGTAAGGGCTCGGTGCAAACGATCTCCCCATTACCCGGTGGCGCTGCAATCAAGACCACCACGGCTATCTACCTTGCAGGGGGAAGTATGGAAATCGACGGGATTGGAGTAACGCCGGAAATGGTAGTATTACAACCCGATGTGATTGGTATGGATGACGATTCCCGACAATTTAATAACCACCTGAGACGTATCTCTATGGATCGCGAAATCGATCACCAACTGAACGTGGCCCATACCTACATAGAATTTTTTATCAGCGGAGCGCACGTGTTGGATTCACCCGATTCCCAACGTGAGGCGCAGAATAAAGCACATGGCGCTACTACCAACCTCGTCAATATCTGCGAGGAGAAAGGATTCAGGGGGTGCCCACCAGTCGATATTACCTTACTGAATGGTATGGACGAAAACGCGGCTGGATGGGTGTATTATCCCGAAGAGGCCATCCGTGTCAACTGAAACAATAATTTGTCCTGCCATGCTGTGTGATGAAGTAGTCTTTTGCACAGTCACAGACGGTAAATCATCACTCTCCGACAAAGCGGAACGGGCGCTAGAATTCGCAAAGAAGAATACTCATGATACCATGCGCACCGAACCATGGTATCTGGATTTTTCGTATGACCTTTTGAAGTCGAACCTCACTCCATTTTTTAAGTGGTATCCTGAAGGCCAGTTGATTTTGACTGCAATTACGACAAACGGAACGGGTGAGAAAGTTACCAGTGCCATCATGAACGCTCTGGCCGCACCATACTATATTCCCACGGAGGAAACATGAACTTAGACGATTACGAAGGTATAATGACCGCTGACGGATTGGACGACGCGATAATAGGAGTTGGTGAGCGGTGTGGTCAGCCACCGGTCGTAGTGTACAACGTAACGAAAGTCCTCGAAATACTAGAGCATCGTGATGGTATGACGCCGGATGAAGCAGTTGAATTTTTCGATTTCAACATCGTGGGTGCATGGATGGGTTGGGCCACACCTGTCTGGATGTATCCAATAGGAGAAGATTGATGAGCGGTTGGATATACGGACCATTGATATGGTTGGTCATCGGTTTCGTCATACTGGCCGTAAGACTCCGCCTCGACAGGTCGTTTGGTGGTTGGATGCTGATGTTGTCGGACTCCAGACACGGCACCGCTGGACATTGTGTGGCGATTGCGGTTATACTGGTGATATTTCCACCGGCACACCTTTTATTAATTTCAAAATGGTAAACTACTATGAACTACGATGATCATGAAGATTTCAACAAAGCAAGAACTCCCGAAGAAAAATCTTACCAATTTGCAAATGCCCGCGAAGCCGTGTATGACAAAGCCCGTGCAGATTTTTCTGGCGGCACGAAAGACGGCATCGTCACTATCGGCATCGGCGCTCTGATGTTCCTGTTGTTTCTGGTCGTGACGTAAGACCGATGGACCCCCTAGCAGTTGCGGGCACAACGCTCGTAGTATTGATGGGTATAACCATCCTCTACTATTTGCTGTTCATCATGAATCGGCCTGATGAGCCCGTATCCCAACAGATGCCACTATATGCAAAAGCGGGTGAAACCGTCACCTGCACGAAGGGGCACGAGATTTGCGATCTGAGTAGAGATATACGCGTTGGTGATCCTATTCAAACAGGTCAGTTCACCAACTGGCGCAATCAAAAACCACCAGAACCACGCAGCGATATTATGCCGTGCCCAACGTGCGGTGAACCGTATATCAAAGGACCGTTCGCCATGCAGTTACACATCAATGGCGAGTGGCGAACCACTCATCACTATTAAACGGTCGCCAACAGACTAAAGACAACACGTGCCAGAGTAAGGCCCGTATCGGGGGTTGTGTATGTCAGAATGAGTTCGTCGCCTATCGCGAGAGTTAATGGTCCGATGGCTGATATAACACCCGTCTGCGAACCTACCGCGAAAGTCATCGTTCCGATTGAAGCACCGGGTACTCCACCACCGGGTGATGATACATGGAAATTGAATGTCGCCGGAGCAACTGATGCCGTTGTCAAAGCATCGCAATACGCGTAATGTCCGCCAGTTCCGAATGTAACAGCCCGTGGGAAAGTCCAGCGGTGCACGTTAGTACCGGCAGGTGCACTGGGGAGCGTGCTCCCCAAGGTTGCGAATACGTCATACGGGTGTGGTGCCGTAGTGATTGCATCATCGACGTATTTCTTGTTCGGCATATCATTGTCGGCCAAGACCAGAGCCTCGTAAGATGCCGTTGCTGTGGACAGTGTACCATTATCCTCGACGGTGAATCGTGTTGCACCACCAGTAGACATGTTGATGGCACCGTGGGGGCTACCTGTACCAGCCGTCAGATTGACATCACCAGCAGGGACACCAGTAGCGTTAGCAGAAGATATATTGGCATCACCAGAGGCACCGGCACCAGTACCAGAGATAATACTGACATCGCCACCAAGGTCTCCACCACCTGCACCACCTGAACCAGCGATAATAGATAAATCACCACCATCACCAGACCCGTTACCGGTACCGGACGTAAGCGTCAATGAGCCACCAACGTCGCCAGCACCACCGGCACCAGCCGAGATAAGTGTTGAGCCACCAACGCCGGATGTCGCGCCACCAGCACCAGCCGTGATCGTTACCGCACCACCAACCGCAACCGTTCCGGCATCACCACCAGTGATTGTAATGGCACCACCAGCAATAGCACCAAGCGAGTCACCAGCCGTCACGTTAACGTCACCACCAGCACCACTCGTTTGTGGTAGACCGGCAAGCACGTTAACATCACCACCACCACCAGTACCGGTACCACCGGCACCACCAATAAGGGATGCAACACCACCAGCACCATTTGAGGCATCACCCTCACCAGCAGTTAGGGTAATCGCACCACCAGTGTTAGAAGCGCCATCAGCAGCACCAGCAGTTAGAGAAATCGGAGCACCGTCAGCGGCAACTGAAGCACCGGGGTTGATATTGACTTGACCACCAATACCCGTCGTAGAAGCACCACCGTTTAAGTTTATTGCACCACCAACAGCGGCGGTACCGACACCAGCATTAATCGTTACAGCGGCACCGACATTACCTGTGCCAGAATCACCAGCAGAGATGGAAACCAGTCCACCGAGACCGATTGGCGCATCACCAGCAGCAAATACAACACTACCACCATTACCAGCCGTACCACCACCGTCACCAGCAGTCAGTCCGATGTCGCCACCATTACCACTCGCGCCACCGTCACCAGTGACAAGATTAAATGTACCACCAGCGGCGGTAGTATTACCGGCACCCGTGGTGATGTCAAAAGCGACACCAGTATTACCGGCATTACCAGCAGGCGTTACAATTCCGAAGTTAGCGGTTGACCAATTGAGCACCGTGGCGGGCATTATGTAGGTGCCGGTATTGTCACCCATTGTGAATGCGATGATATTGTCATCGATACCCGTAAAGTTTTCGACAAAGATTTGAGTATTGAGGTCAGCATCTTCCAATTTAGAAAGAGTGACACCAGCAATAGTTGCTAGGATAGCCCAACCAGCGTTGTACGCCTCGAAGTCACCAAGGTCGGTGTTGTAGCGCATCATGCCGTTGGTTGGAGAGGCTGGCCGTTCAGCCGAACTACCGACTGGAATTAATGCTGCGGTAGTACCGGGTAGGGTTACGAGAGTTTCACCTGAAGCCGCAATAGTAGGCCAGAGGGAATCAATCCAGTAGTTTTGTTGTGTCATGGCTCATTCCTGTCAATGTACAACTTATTTACTCAATACTTGACACCGAACGGCATCGGGTATATAAATAAGAGTACAGTTGCTTGAGCGAACATTGGATGCTCTATGGACGCGGGTTCGAATCCCGCCATCTCCACCACTAAGGGGATGCACCGGTTTCGACATGGTGACAAAAGACAAGTAGTGAGACTGTCGGGACGATACCCCCGTAAAGGTTCAACAATCTATCTGCAAACGATAGCGTATTTGACGGAGGATTCGCCCTCGCCGCGTAAGCGACGACGCCGAAACCCCAACGCGGTCTAAACCACTGCAACGTCCGAGGTGTAATGAGCCTTGTTACCAAAATAAATAGAAAGGGGTAGGCGACACACGCAACAAGTCGCCGCCCCTTTTGCTTTCTATCTCACCCAAACTCCCAAAACCATAAGTACTAGTGTGAAAAAATTTACACAGGAGAATTAGTGATGGCGAGCTATCCCACACTCAGGAAAATGCGCATCATCGAAGAAGAATTAGGTGCGGATTGGAAAAAGCAGTATGCTGGTAAGTCAGTCGATGCCATCTACAATATGGTTACGGGCGATGTCCGCAAAAACCTATTTTGTAAAATCAGCCCAGAAGTAAAAGATAAGCTGGATGAAATGGTTGAATATCATGACGTTAAAATGTCATCTTTGGTTGAAAAGATAGTTCAAGAGGAATATGATAAGTATACACAGGAACGTGATGCACGAGTAGCACACATTGCGTCCCAGTTTGCTATGTCAACATAACTTTTCAATACGGAGAATGCCGGTGAAAGAGATTGCCCCCTGCCCTTGGTGTACTGATGGAGGGAGGCCGTTTCCAGACCGCATCCGCACTCCAGTCATGTCCTACGTCGTCCAGTGCCATATGTGTTTCGCACGGGGGCCATCCATCAAAATAGCGTCCAACTGTGCCGACCGAAACTGGGAAACAGGTTGCGCCGAGTCGATGGCCGAATCTGTAGTCCGATGGAATGAAATTCAAAAACGGTTGACCTAGACCATTTTTCATTCTATATTCCAGATTATGGAAAAACTATTAGAATTAATGCGTCTGGATGAACCAGACAATCTGGGCATTGTCTATCCGACTGCCGTAGTAGCGAAAGCGATTGCGGAATTCGAGGATAGAATAAAGTCAACGAATGGTGTTATGGGTGAATGCAATCCCCCATCCACGAATTCCTCAACGGGCGTCGATCCACGGCACGGTACCATCGATTTGAGCCGTGTTAGTCATATTGTTCAACACATCTGGATCGAGAAGAAAATTCTCAAATGTAAAGTAAAGTTATTGGGCCACTACGCACAGATTGAGAATATCATGAATTTAGAATTCGAGGGTGTTCCGCGAGCGATAGGTGTTCTTGAGGGTCACAAGGTTTGCACCGACTACACGCTTATTACAGTTGACCTTTCATTGATGGAAATATAAATATCCATAGGTGAGCAGCAATGCCGATTTACGAATACGAATGTAAATATTGTAATGAACGCTCAGAGTTCATGCAAAAATTCAATTCAGCGCCAAAGAGGAAATGTCCCAAGTGCGGTGAACTTAAACTCAAGAAAATTATTTCTCTTGGATCGTTCCGTTTGAAAGGAACTGGTTGGTACGAGACTGATTTCAAAAACAAGACTGGAGGTTCCAGCGAATGAAAAATACAAAAGACACCGTGATGAATATGATTGCGGAACAGATGGGTATCCCCCTCGCCGAAATAAAAGTCACTGACTTCCTCGCGGAAGATTTGAAGGCCGACACTCTGCACATCGTAGAACTGGTCATGGGCTTGGAAGAAGAATTCGAAATCGAGATCATAGACGAAGAATTCGATAGAATAAAAACAGTGCAGGGCGTCATTGACTTCATGTCAGCCGAACCACCACTTGACTCCTGATCGCATTGGCCATATGTTGATAGGATAGTAACATAGAGGCATAACCATGCGTTGGTGGATTCCTGTATCAAAAATCTGTGAACTTCTTTCTTGGACGACCGAGAAGGATGGTCTGTGGTATCAACACGGTCTTTACCGATTGATAACCGACCGCGAGATGAACAAGCCATACCTTCACCGGTATTATCTCCTCAGTACCCGGTGGTTAGCCCGATGGTTTCCAAAACTTTCATACCGGTTAGTGCTGCACAAGTGCGTCCGGTCTGATGCCGATGGACTGCACGATCATCCTTGGTCATGGAAAGCGAAAATCCTCGAAGGTGGTTACTGGGAACATCGTGCAAATACTGCCTCGATTTGGCGCGGACCGGGCAAATGGCGAAGCAGCAAGTCCACCGATTATCATCGATTGGTTTTGCCTCACAAGGGTGCCGAATCGTGGTCACTGTTTTTGATGGGACCAAAGGTGAAGGACTGGGGTTTTCAAGATCGTAATGGCGAATGGGTCCAGTGGCAAGAGTACATCAACAATCGGGACCAGTACATCTAATGCCACTGATTACTCTATTGCACACACGCGGCCATCATTACAACGACACGAATGATTTGGATCGGCTTATCAAGCAGCATAAGGAATTGTTGGGTGATAAGTCTGAGAAAATCGATCAACCCGGTACCGATGCCGCCATCAATGCAATCGGATATAATCTGATACTGTTAATGAGAGAACGCAACAAGTATAACCGCCAGCGTGCAAAGCTGTTGGTGTTCGATGGTGGCAAAAAAGACTAGACACGCAACTCAAACTCATGATAGTCTATGTGCATATTCAAAACCCTTTCAGAGGATGCACAGATGTCAAGTAGCAGTAGCAGTAGTCAAGTAGCCAACGCCAAAGCATTAACCGAATTCTTAGTAACCCCTTCTCAACTTTTTCAAACTCTGGAACATTGCCTCTCCGCAGTTGCGGCGAACGGCAAGCGAAAGAAACAAGCAAACGCCATGGTGTGGGGTGCCATGGGAATCGGCAAGTCCGATATCTGCCGAACCCTCGGTGCCCTATGGGGACTCCGAATTTGTTCTCTCCACCTGCCCCAGTTTGACCCCACTGATCTCAAAGGTATCCCGATACTCCTCGACCCGAATGGCAACTCCGTCGGCGAACTCGATTCGTCTGGTAAGGTCAAGTGGGTTCCGTCCAGCTACCTACCACAGTTCATCGAGCGCATCGTGGATGAGGATAGTATTGAGTCCTCATTCGCATTCTCATGGCCCGACTCCGAAGACGTTATGGTTCACATTTACGGACCGGATGGTAAATTCATCTGCCGCCATAATGACCAGATGCAGGGCGACCTGAACCCCGATGGGAAAATCACGATCACCACCGACCTAATCAAAGGTACGGTCAAGATCATTGGTAAGCTCGTCAGGGGCACCAAGATTCAAATCATCGACAAGGCTATCATCTTCCTCGACGAACTCTCTGCTGCCGTTCCTGAAGTACAGAACGCTGCACTTCAGTTGGTACTGGATAAGCGTGTTGGTGAGTACGACGTGCCTCCCTATACCCCGCTGGTTGCTGCCGGTAACCGCGAATCGGATCAGGCTTTCGTAAGCCCGATGTCGATGCCGCTGTGTAATCGGTTCATGCACCTTCGCCTCATTCATTCTCTGGAAGACTGGATGATCTGGGCTGTTGAAAACCGCGTAGACCCGTCGATCCTCGGCTACCTCCAGTGGAAGAAAGAAAATCTATTTCAGTTCAATCCCGATACCATCACCGAGGGCGATTGTGGTTTTCCGACCCCACGTTCTTGGGCTAAGCTCAGTGAGCAGATGGAAGGAATCGACGATTTGCCGGAGCGGGTACGAGCA
>Ga0307378_10003611_pt1 | contig 22576 bp, 20 predicted proteins | sample UN1MG_FD_202238 | JGI IMG/M metagenome (GOLD analysis project Ga0307378, IMG submission 202238) | Soil microbial communities from Risofladan, Vaasa, Finland - UN-1 | ecosystem: Environmental > Terrestrial > Soil > Coastal area > Acid sulfate soil | place: Finland: Risofladan, Vaasa | collected...
GTCTTTGGCGATCTCGTTTATTTCGTCCATCCGCGAGGGATGACCGTAGAGGTGGACTGGGATTATCGCCTTTGTCCCAGGAGTTATCTTGATCTTCGAGGGGTCGATGGTGTATTCAGACTCCAGGACGTCCGCGAAATCGGGTACTCCACCGAAAGCCACGAAGGCGTTAGTCGTTGCCACGAATGACATCGAAGACGTCAGGAATGTGTCCTTGGCCTTCAATCCAGCCGCGAGGAGTGAGAGTTGGATCGCTGCGGTTCCAGAGTTGACTGACACTGCGTGCTTCACACCACACATCTTCGCGAACGCTTCCTCGAACTTGAACATGCTCTCGCCCATTGTGAGCCGTTCGTTCCTGAGGGCGTTCGCCGCCGCCTCCACCATGCTTTCCGTCATTACCGGTTGTGCCAATGGTACTTTCATCCACATCTCTCCAAATGGCCGTTCAATTCCGATGGTTCCTCGTTCCGATAACCTTCGCGGGGTTTCCCGCGACCTTCGCGTTCGGGGGCACGTCCTTCGTAACCACCGCCCCCGCACCCACGAAGGCGCCTTCGCCGATCGTCACGCCACATATGATCGTCGCGTTGGCCCCGATGGAGGCCCCCTTCTTCACCACGGTAGGCGTCACCGACCACTCGCCGACGGCCTTGGGCGTGCGGTCGTTGGTGAAGCATGCGTGGGGGCCCACGAAGACCTCGTCCTCGATGGTGACCCCAGATGGTATGAATGCGAACGCCTCGATCTTGCATCGGTCTCCGACAACGACGTCTCGTTGTATCTCGACATAAGCTGCGATTTTGCAGCCCTTGCCAATCCTGCAGCCGTAGAGGTTGACGAAATCCCTTACAACAGTATCCTCACCGATTTCGCAGTCCTCTATGGAATGATATTTTGCGAGGAGCTTCACCCTGCTCACCAGCACGTGCCAGAAGCCATCCCTAGCTATAATACATTGTGGAGCTAAACCCTATCAGAGTTCCGCCATAGACGGGTGTGCTGGCGCGTCATCTCAAAATCTTCTCGAGGGCGGGTCTCAGCTCCGGCGCGAGATCTGCCCTCTCCATGCCCAGTTCGACGGTCGCCCTTATCCAATCGACCTTGCTCCCGATGTCGAATCGCCGGCCAGTGAATTTCAGGCCATAGAGTCGTCTGTCCTTGCACAGTGCCCGCATCGCGTCCGTTAGCTGGTACTCGCCGTTCGCCCCGAGCCCAGTCTTCTCCAGATGGTCGAATATCTTGGGCTCGAAGATGTATCTTCCTATGATCGCTAGGTCGGACGGCGCGTTCTCAGCTGATGGCTTCTCGACCAGGTCCTGAATTTGGTAGACGTCATCGGTCTCCTTGACGCCCTTGATTACTCCGTATCTGGATATCAGCGCTTCGGGTACGGTTTCCACCCCAACAACCGAGGCGTGGTCCTTTTGCTCGTGTACCTTCATGAGCTGGGACATGCATGGTTTGTCGTTCACGACTATATCATCCCCAAGCATGACCGCGAATGGCTCGTGGCCCACATGCTTCTTGGCGCACAATATCGCATGGCCGAGCCCAAGCTGCTCCTTCTGACGTATGTAGAATATGTCCGCCATCGACGCGATGTTCTTGATCTCATTCAGTGCTTCCGTGTTCCCCGACTTCATGAGCCGGTGCTCGAGTTCGTATGATCTGTCGAAGTGGTCTTCTATCGCCCGTTTGCCACGGCCAGTGATGATTATGATGTCCGTCATGCCCGATTCGACCGCCTCCTCGACGACATACTGTATGGTCGGTTTATCGACGACAGGCAGCATCTCCTTCGGCTGTGCCTTTGTGGCAGGCAGGAACCTCGTGCCAAGGCCCGCGGCGGGAATAACGACTTTCATTGTGGAAATGAACATGAACTGGTGATATAATCCTTTGCCGTCTTCCGCCAGATATGAAAAGTGTTATAACCGCAAGATGGAGTCTCGCCCAACATGCGCATATGTGTGATCGGAGCGGGTTACGTTGGCCTCGCCACCGCGGTCATGTTTGGCAAGTTGGGGCACAGGGTCGTGTGCGCCGATGTCGACTGCCGTCGCGTGAGGGATGTGAACGCTGGCCGCGCCCCGTTCTACGAGCCTCCGTTGGAGAAGGAGCTCGCGCGACTGATGAAGACCGGGGCGGTCACGGCCTCCAAGGATGTCATTGGGTCCTCGGCCGAATCCAAGTTCATATTCATCTGTGTGCAGACGCCATCGCTGGACTCTGGCAAGATAGACATACGCGCGCTCAAGTCAGCGAGCCGTGATGTGGCCCGGGCATTGGTCAGAACCGAAGACTACAAGGTGGTCGTAGTGAAGAGCACGGTCATACCGTCCACCACGGACACGGTCGTCAAGGAGATACTCGAGGCGGGTTCGGACAAGTCCGCCGGAAATGATTTCGGCCTTTGCATGAATCCGGAGTTCCTTCAGGAAGGGAGCGCCCTCAAAGACAGTATGGAGCCTTCGAGGATCGTCGTGGGCGCTTCCGACAAGCGCGCTGGCGACGCGTTGATGAAGCTGTACGCCCCCATCGAAGGCGACAGGTTCAAGACTGACCTGAGGACGGCGGAGATGATCAAGTACGCTTCGAACTCCTTCTTGGCGACGAAGATAACTTATGCGAACGAGATTGCCAACATATGTCAACGGCTGGAGATCGATTCTGAGGTGGTGCTCACAGCCACAGGGAAGGATCCGAGGATAGGATCGCTCTTCTTGAAGCCCGGCCTTGGGTTCGGTGGAAGCTGTCTGCCAAAGGACGTCAGGGCCCTCAGACACAAGGCGCGCGGGATGGATTACCCGGCGCATCTGCTCACCGCCATTCTGAAGGTGAACGATGAGCAGCCGAACGAGGCCGTGTTGACTCTCAAGAGGGTATTCGGAGACATCAAGGGTCTGAAGGTCGCCGTGCTTGGCCTCTCATTCAAAGGAGGGGTTGATGATGTCAGGGATACACGCGCGGTACCGCTCGTGGCTGGTCTGCTGGCGAACGGCGTCGAGGTGGTCGCCTTCGATCCGATGGCGATGTCCAACTTCATAGAACTCATGCCCACGATAAACTTCGCATCGTCTGTCGATGACGCGCTCGCAGGCGCCGATGCGTGCGTGATACAAGCGGATTGGGATGAGTTCAGGAAGATTGGCAGGAAGCAGTTCTCCAAGATGAGGAACGCTGTGGTGGTTGACGGCAGGCGTTGCCTAGACCCGAAGAAGGTCGAGGCAGCTGGAGCCCGGTACTTCGGCGTAGGATACGGGCCTGCCAGCATGAAGTGACGGGGCGTATCCTCGCTGCAAATCATAATAAGGGCTGAACCATTTCAGATGGATTCGTATCGACATGAAGATAAGTGTGATTCTCAACCTTCTCAATGAGAAGAGACACGTAAGGGACCTCTTCGACAGCCTCATCGTGCAGGAGGGACCGCTGGAGATTGTGGTGGTAGATGCGGGCAGTTGGGACGGCACAATCGCAGTCATTGAGTCTTATGTCAAGAATCACGAGAACATCCGTTACTTCCACTGTCCAGGCACACGAGGCGAGAGCACCAACTACGGCATCTCTATGGCCACTGGTGATGCCATAGCGACCATTGGCGGTGACTGCATCGCGAACCCGTTCTGGATCCGCGAACTGCGCAGAACCCTCCAGAGCTACGATGTGGTGGCAGGTAAGACGATCAACATCGGGTATCACGCGTTCGAGGACCTCGACAGGGTTGAGCTGTATCACCGGGGCGTCGACATCTCGCATCCGAGCGCGAGCATGGCGTGGAGACGACAAGTGATGGACGACATCGGAGGGTTCGATCCGTGGTTTGTCACGGCTGAGGATATCGACGTGAACCTGCGGGCAGTGGAGAAGGGATACAAGTTCGGCGTCAATCCTGACGCCATAGTCTACCATCGGACGAAGGGCAGCTTCAAAGGGTTCTTCAAGCAGGCGTTCTGGAACGGCTGGGGACGAAAGCAGCTGACGATGAAACATGGCAATCTCTGGTCTTCGTACAAACCAACTCGTCTGATAGAGACATCGAAGTCGTTCTGGGCGATTTCCCGGTTGGCAGTCGCCGTCATCGGATATCTGATGTGCAAGCTTCTGGACCGTGTGCCAGACGATGTGGACTGGTCGCGCGGGAAGGAAGAAAGAAAAGGCAGGAAGCGGTGGAGACTGATATTCCCCGGGAGATGATGTTGTGTCAGAACAGACGGTCTCTATCGTAATACCGACTATGAACGAGGAGGAGAGCGTCGGCCTTGTCATAGCCGAGGTCAAGGAAGCTTTCGGAGAACGCCCTTTCGAAATACTCGTCGTGGACACCAACTCAAAGGACAGGACCAGGGAGATAGCGTCTTCGCTCGGCGCCATCGTTGTGGAGGAGCCACGGCGCGGGTACGGACGCGCGTACAAGACCGGTTTTGCACGCGCGAGCGGTGACATAATCGCGACGCTCGACGCCGACATGACCTATCCGGCATCTGAGATACCACGTCTTGCGGATGAGTTGGTGTCTAAGGACCTCGATTTCATAACAACAAATCGGTTCGCCAACATGGAGAAGGGGGCGATGGGCGCGAAGCATCGCCTGGGCAACTGGATGCTCTCGGTTACCGCCCGGGTCCTGTTCAGAGTGAGGGTTAAGGATTCTCAGAGTGGCATGTGGGTCTTCAGACGCACCCTCCTCGCGTCGATGGATTTGAATAGCGATGCGATGGCCATGTCCGAGGAGATCAAGATCGAGGCGTTCAGGAAATCACGTGCCGTTGAGGTCCCCATCACCTATCGGATGAGGATAGGCGAGGTGAAACTAAACAGCTGGAAGGATGGTCTTGGAAACCTGAAGTTCCTGTTCAAGAAGCGATTCTGAAGACGTCATCTCCTCCGCAGCAGGTTGACGTAGACGACGGCCGCCACGCAGAGAATGGTTATCATTGCGACGAATCCGAGGAGTATCTCGGATTCGATGGTCTCTGCAGTCGTCATGTGGACGTTCAAAGTCACGACCATGTCCTCCCCAGAAACAAGCGTTCTTTGTTCTGACAGAATGTTCCTGTTTGTGAGGTCGATAAGTCGCAATGTGACTATCCCTCCGATATTCGCCCAGTCCGGAGCTGTGAACAGAACGGTGCAGACATTGTCTTCACATCTGAAAATCATGAAATCATTGATGTCTGAGCTGATCATGACTCCGATGTCTCCGTCGTAAGTCTCGGGCAGGCTGCTGACAATCACTTCCACCGTCACGAGCCTTGATAGGGTGCACTGACGCAGGTGGTTGGAGTACGCTTCGCCGCCGATGCACCCCGAAGCGGATATCCAGAGATCGCCGATGACATCCATGATGCGGATTACGGGGTTCACAGCCAGTATCGTCTGGCATGCCACTAATCCGTTTGGTTCGATGCGAAAGACGTTTACCATGTAGCTGGTGTAGTTCCATTCTGCATCCGGGTTCCATGTCAGTGTCGCGAAATCTAGAATGTTCTCGCCACCGACCGAGGAATCCCCTAACGTCAACTCAGGGCCGGGGCCCTGGGCCTGCAGGGCGATGTCTTCATGAAGCCTGAACGAGAGATTCGTCCACAGTGTCTGGGATATGCGGAGCTCAAGGTAGCCAGTATCGGAGACGCTCGACGGGCAATAGAGTGATAACCCGGTGGTCGTGGCGCCATCCAGCTCATCGGTGTTCGTTTCCGCGTAGTGCTTGACAGCGAGGAGGTACTCTCTTGCAGCATCCATTGAGGCGACCTTGACCTCAATTGGAAGGTCTTCCGCGCAAAGCTCGCCGCACAGGGCGCCAAAGTCCACGGACCATTCGTCCTCGCAATGCTCAGAGGAATGGACAGCGGCCGTCATCGCCGAGTGGTAGAGCCGGTTGAATATCAACCCCAGCTCCGACATCGAGTCCAGAGCTTCCACAGTATCGTCCACTCTGGAGAGGTCAAGGAGGCATGCAACGGTCGCGTGGGATGAACCGTATTCCGCCCATTCGACATACGAGTCGACTATCGCCTCGCCGAAAGCGTTCGTCGATTGCCAAGGATCCTCAGAGAATGCGTTGAACACATCCGCATAGGGCAACCCTTCCGCCGGCACGTTGAGTTCGCTGCCGACGAGGAAGTCGGCATGCTCCGATATCTCATACGCGAGCTCCATGGTTGCTCCATTGCAGACGTCCAGAACAAGCATGTCAAGTCGTCGGTCGAGCGTCGCCTCCGCCATCGCCAGGGCCGCCCCCAACTCTGGCAGTGTCAGCAGGTCCGTGCCATCGGGACACAGACCTCTCCATCCCGCTCCGTGTCCCCATAGGACCAATACGAGGCGGTCAGCGGGGTATTCCGTCGCGGAGAACAATATGAAGTCCCTCAGGACCGCTGGGGAGCCTGTGTTGACCTCTCCCCCACCGGGTATCACCTCACCCAGGTCGTCGATGGTGGTTGAGACTATCTCTGGGTCGAAATGATTGTCGTCATGCTCTATCTTCAACAGCATGGTGTTCGCCATGCCTGGCGGGTCCACAAGCACTATGATGTTCGCATTCTCCGCCTGATCTGCCGCCTCCATCTCGTTTATGTCCGCTTCCCAAGGAAGCGTGTCCGTCACGTCAGCGGCCATGTATATCATGAACGTCCAGCTCTCCAACTGAGCTGCGCCTTCATCCTCGACGTCCGCCATGACGTGAGGGGTTGAAGTCAAAAGCACCAGAAGCGAGAATGTTACAGGCAACAGGACTCGCCAGTCTCTCATTGCGGCCGGCCCCCTTCGATGCCCGCGAGCTTGAGTCCCATCGCAATGGACTCGCGAAACGAGTCGAAGTTTGCCCGACGGTACAGGCACGCCGCTGGGTGGTATGCAACCACGCACTTCACGTCGGACCCGCAGATTTTGGCATCCACGACTTCTCCCACGATGTCCGACATCTTGCCATTGTGCCCGAGCAGCTCGCGAGCGACGGTCTGGCCCAGGAGACATATCACGGAAGGCCCGGCCCGATGGACCTCGGCACAGAGGTATCCAACGCACGCGTCTATCTCGTCTCGTGCAGGTCGTCTGTTTCCTGGAGGTCTGCACTTGACTATGTTCGTTACATAGACGTCTTCGCGGGATACCCCAAGGTCTGCGAGAGCTTGGTTCAGAGTCTTCCCTGCGCTTCCAACGAAAGGCTCCCCTCTCAAGTCCTCGTCTCTTCCAGGCGCCTCCCCTATGAACAATATCTTCGATCTCGACGGCCCATTTCCAGGAACGACATTGGTGCGCGTCCCGCTCAACCGACACGCCGTGCAGTTCGCCGGTACCGTTTGAGCTTTCTTCATGTCAGGTCCTTGGCCTTGAATATCGGGATGAGCTCCACACCTCTGTCCGATAAGAGCGCAGAAGCCCCTTCCTCCCGATCGACGACGACGATGGCTTTCTCGACCACCGCGCCCTTCTGCCTGAGCGCATCAACGACCCTCATGGTCGACCCACCAGTCGTGGCGACGTCCTCCACGATGACGAACTTGTCCCCGGGGGCCACTTCCCCTTCGATCAGGTCTTTCGTGCCGTGATCTTTCGCTTCCTTGCGCACCATGACATATGGTCTGTCCGTCTCGAGCGCCACCGCCACTGCTATCGGAACCGCCCCCAGTGCCATGCCTGCGATCTTGCAGTTTCCGACATGGGGCGCCATGGCTCGTGCGATCTCCCTCAGTACGACCGGGTCTGTGCTCGCCCGCTTGATGTTGACGAAGAAATTGCTTTTCTTGCCCGACGCAAGAGTGAAATCCCCGGTCTGTACGACCTTCAGTTCCACGAGCATCCGTCTGAGCTTCTGTGCATCTTCTACCATGGTACTTCCTTCCTACCTAGTCTGTATCCAACGATATTGACCCCGCGATGCAGGAGGGGGACGACTATCAGCAGTGCCACCAACCCCCATATCGCGTTGTCGTCTATGAAATGCTCCTGGAACCAATCGAATCTGAACACGATTATCAGTACGGATGCTCCAACCACGAAGTTGTACTGGTCCAGCCCAGGCGCCTTTGTGCCCCTGTTCACGCCGAACCTCCTCTTGACAAAGGAACCCATGCTGTCTCCGAGCATCGATCCCAGGCCCAGACAGATCACCACGGTGACCGCGGACGGCCACGGTCCGAAGCTCCAAATCTCGGGCATGCCCCCCAGTTCGACCGCAGCAACCTGGAGAAGCCCGACAAGGACCCCGCAGCCCGCCCCTCCGATGAACCCTCGCCAGGTCTTACCGTCGCCCAGGATACGTCTGCCCCTCCAGCTCCTGCCGAAGTCGATTGGGCGTCCACCTCCGAATACGACTGCCGCTGAATTCGGAACGAGGGCGGGTATCATCAACCACAGCCCTGCGAGGGCCGCTTCGAGTGGGGTCATTGTCGGGGGCATATTGCGGAGGAGTCTAATAACTGAAACGCACAGGATGGCCTATGTGCCGCACTCAGACCAGGCGGCATATCACGGCGTGAACCGGTCGCCGCTTATCTCCGCGGCGCTGTCATCCCGCGCCGTCGCTCAGGTTTCATACAGACGACTTGGCCGAGAAGAACTCGCGCGCATCCTCCGCCAGCGCAGATGATTTCCTCGCCGCCAGCTCCTCCTCGAAATGGACCACTCTCCTGTCCAACACGACCGCAAGACCGCGGTCCGTCTCGGACCGTATGAGCCTCCCCATCGCCTGCAGGAGCTTCCTGGTGGTTGGCGCCTTGACGGCGTGCGCCCATCCATCGCCGAACCTGATCTCGCAGAAGTACTGCAGCGCCCTGTGCCTGGCGGTGGGTTTCGGGTAGGGTATACCCGCGATGATCGCCAGCTCCATCTCCTCCCCCGGGAAGTCGATTCCCTCGCTTATCCTCCCTCCCGAGATGGCGTGCATCACAGCGTTCCCCGTGGTCCCCTTGAAGCCGCTCACGGCCTCCATAAGTGCCGACTGACCCATGGAGCGCTCCTCTCGGTATATCCTCCATCCTGTCAGAGCCCCATCGACGAGGTCGCTAACCCTCTGCATCATGGCGTAAGACGGGTAGAATATGATCGTGTTCTTCGTGCAGCTGCCGAGGAGGTCAGTTATGTGTCCCGCGATCCTTTCGACGATAGCTGGCTCCCGTTCCATGTCCTCGTATCTGGTGGTCACGTCATCGGCATACAGGACGAGACGGTTCTCCGGCGGGAACGGTGAGGGGATGGACTGCAGCGTCGCGTCGTCCGGCAGGCCTATGCTCTTCGCGTAGTCGTCGAGAGGTCTCAGTGTGCCCGACATGTGCACGCTGGAATGGCAATCCCGCAGCGGCGCGCAGGCCAGCGAGGCGTCCAGACAGTACGCCTCGAACGCGGAGACATCCGATTTGACGACCAGTTTGACATACTCCCCCTCTTCGAGGCCGTGCCAAAACACCAGGAAGCTGGCCATTCTGTGGACGAACGACCTCGGCAGCCGTCCGGAGGACCGCCGAGCGTCCCGCACCATCTCGCCGTAGTTCATGGCTTGAGACAGCATGCCCTTTAGCTTGTGGCTCGTAGACCCGATGCCGAGCATGAGCTCCTCCTCGAGGAACGACTGCGGGATGACGCCATCCTCATCGATGAGATATTCTTCGACAGCTCTCTCGAGAGCGTTCTCGAGCAGCGTGACGAGGTCGCGGAGGCCGAAACCGTCCGCTATCTCGGGGTTTCCGAATTCGTCTATTTCCGCCTTCGCCAATCGGAGCGCGACATCCGAGAGGCGGGACGATTTCAGCTCACGCGCGTATGAGGGTAGGTTGTGCGCCTCATCGATGACCACCACGATATCGCTGGCGGAACACCCCATCCAATCCAGAAGGTTGTGCCTGATGAAACCATCAAAGAACATTATGTAGGGTGCCGCAACCACATCCGCAGCCGGCACGTGCATCTTGCTGATCTCATACGGGCACAGCCGCCTCTCGCTGCAGTATGCGGTGAATTCCTCAGCGGTGGGGAGCGCCTCCCTCATGTGCTTCGTGACCGTCTGCAGGTTCGTCGACATCGTCGTTGCGAAGAAGGGACACGCCTCCTCATCGCCCTTCAGGACGCGCGCCTTCCGCTCGCTGCAGACCTTGGAGAGCTCTTCGGGATTTCCACCTGCGAGATCCTCGTCCGCCTTCGCGAGCGGGCACATGTTGCGCCTGCCCTGGAGGGCGACCCCGAAGTTGCGTCGGCCACCGCCCATCTGCCTCAGCTCGGACATGACCTGTCTCTGCTGCGAGTTCGTTCTGGTTAGATACAGGAGTTTCTTGCCTCGCCCAGCGCAGCCGCTCAGAACCCCGCAGAGGGCACAAACAGTTTTGCCCGTGCCTGTGCCGCTCTCGACGACCAGATGACCCCTGCTATCGTAGGCTGTGCGAATGGAGTCCAGGAGACTCCCCTGCCCCTCTCTTGGAGTGTATGGAAAAAGCTCCGCTGACATGTCTGCGGTTCTAAAGTGCCATCGGTGCTAAACGGCTTTGCCCAGGCTGCCCGAAAGTAGGCGTTCGACAGCGGAAGTCCTATTCCCTGCTGGTCCACATGTCCTCGGGTATGTCGTCGTAGACGGAAGCGTTTTCATCCGCCTGCCCCTCGGACCTGCCCCTGCCATAGATCAACTCGGATATGCGCTCCTTCCTGAACATCCAGTAGTGGATGCGCCACTCCCTGCCATCGTACAGCGTGGTCTCCTCGCGCTCGGTCATCAGTATGCCGGCGTCCTCCAGCATGTAGAACGCGTCCCTGTCCTCTGGCTCCAGGACGTTGTCGATGATCCTCTCGCTGTATCCAAAGAAGTTCATCACATGCTGAGCCATTGCCCTGGCCTCTTCCTCGGGCATGCCCTGCTTGTCTATGCTGTTCTTGATGGCCTTGGTCAGGTGTTCGACGGTCAGAGTCGCATCGGAAGTGGCCGCGTCGGACTTCCTCAGCTTCGTGATGATGTTCAAAGACTCGGTCAACGGCTCCCCTTTTCTCTTCATAACATTAATGCCCCCGGAAATCAAGAAAACCAACATGCCCCTACAGAGGTTTCATTTAGTTTCTGGTTGTATAAATACATTGGCTTTCGACGAGCGGCTGCGGCAAGAAACGCGCCCATCGTCGAAAGCGCAACAGGAGGTATTTGATGTTGGCGGAATTCACGGTCGTGCCCATCGGGGAGGGAGAGAGCGTGAGCAGGCATGTCGCGGAGTGTGTCAGGATCGTGGACGAGTCTGGCCTGGACTACCGCGTTAACCCCATGGGCACGGTTGTCGAGGGTGGGTTTGACGAGGTGATGTCCGTCATATGCGCGTGTCACAAGAAGGTGGCGGGCACTTGCGCAAGAGTCGAGACAATCATAAGGATAGACGACAGGAAGGGCGTGGACCATGCCATCCGGTCGAAGATAGAGTCAGTAGAGAAAAAATTGAAAAAAAGGCTGAAAGAATGAGGGGTTTTTAGGTGTAGCCGGGTATGCTCAGGTCGACCGTAAGACCCCAGAACGAGCCCCAGAAGCCAATCAGTATGATCATCATGGTGGCGCTGAGCAACAGGGCGACCCTGACCCACTTGTTCATGTCCGTCCTCAGGATGGCACCCAACAGCATGCCCGCAGTCGCTATGAACAGGCCAAGTGCCTTCAGGACCATTCCCGCATCTCTGCCCGCTGCCTCATCTGCGATACCATATATCACGGAGCCGAGCATCAGGAAGAACAAACCGACGATTATCGCGATCGCCAGTATTACATCCGACGCGAACGGCCTGATGTATTCGATCGCCTGTTTGTGCTGGGGCTGATACTGCGGTCCATACACAGGGTATTGCGGCTGTGGCGGCTGCTGTGCTGGTTCGACTTTCTCTTGAGAAGCCATTTTTATCCCTTCCAGCCCGATATTGATTTCACTGGTGTAAATTACTTTCGGATAAGTATATAAGTAATAGTCGCTGAGCGGGAAAAGGCGCTTTTGGAGCGGTTATAGGCCTATGATCGCCCACATACGGCCGAAGAGCGTGCTCAATCGTCGACCTGCTCTTCCGTCCGCTTCTCATCTTCCTGCTGCAGACGGTTCTTCACGACTACTAGTCTGCACTTGCGGACGCGCGTCACAACAGGCTTTCCGAAATGAACTTCCAAACTCTCCACGTTCCTTGTTCGAGCTAACTGTCCCCCAAGTGTCTCGAATCCTGTCATATTCGAAAGTCGTCCACCTATTTAAAAAGCGCTCCGGTCCGCGCATCTGTCTGCGAGGATGTATTTCAATGTTGGTTATTCCCGGCATGAGACCGTCTGAACCGTGCCTCACGTGGATCGGGCGTGTTCCGCTGCTTTCGCCCTTACGGTTTCCAGATTATCCCGCAGGGATGCTCGCTCAGCTTCCGTGACCTCTCGCGTCACCTTTGCTGGCGTGCCCATGACCAGTGAGTCCGGTGGTATCCGCTTTCCCGGTGGAACGACGCTTCCTGCCGCAATGATGGACCCTGTGTCTACAACGGCGCCGTCAAGCACGATAGCGCCTATGCCGACCATGACTCCATCACCGATGAGACAACCGTGGAGTCTCGCACCGTGAGAGACGATGCATCCTCGGCCGATGACTGTCGGTCTTCCCTTCGGCGCCTCTATGAACGCCATGTCCATCACGGCAGACCCTTCGCCTATCTCTATCCTGTCATCGTCAGCGCGTAGGACCGCTCCCGGCCAGACCGTCGCTCGGGCGCCGATGTGCACATCTCCGATGAGCAGCGCGTCCGCGTCTATGTACGCATCAGCTCCTATAGCCGGCATCCTGCCCGCAAAGCCCCTTAGAGGCATACACCTGGAATCGTCTTCACTGGGTTATTATCTTTCACTTGAGTCGCCTTGTCGTTGAGGCCAACATCCTTAAGAATGGTTACAGCAGTCTACTTATAATCAGCTCCCCCCAATGATTAGTACTGTTGACGCTCCTGCCGACGGAGGATGTGCGTTTGTCCGATGGTGTGCCCGATAATGATGATATCCACAGAGCGGTCGCCGACCTGATAGTCGAGGTCGCGGACGTCGCTGACGCTCAGAAGGCGTACGCTCTCATATCTACAGAGCTCAAGAGATTCACCAAGGCGGATTTCGCGGGAGTGCTCATATACGAGCCTGGTCGGTCAGATGTGCGGTTCGCGGGGGCTGCAGGACTCGATATGTCCAGCCTGTCCGACTTTCCGAGGGTGACCGTCGACCTCGAAGCGAGGAATCGGCTCGTCCGTGGCAGAAGGTCTTATGGATTCATTGTTACGAAGCCGGAGGAAGTGCCAGATGGAGCGCGCGCCCTCTACGATGCGTTGGACCTCGGGTCGATGATCCCAGCGTCGATCGTCTTCAGAGACACCCTTGTGGGGTACCTGGTAGTGGCTCGGAAGAAGACGAACCCATCGTTCACCGACCGAGAAGTCCATGTCATCAGACTCGTCGCTGATTGCATCGCGTCCGTGTTGGATCATGTCCGGACTTCGTTCAAGTTGGCGAGGACCGAAGCGGAGACGGACAAGATACTCTCTCTCGCTCCGATCGGCCTCATGACCATCGATGCTAAGGGGATGATAACCTCGATGAACAAGCTCATGATGAAGATCCTGGACGTGTCCGACGCGGCTGCCATCGTGGGGACGAACATCCTCGAGATGGAACCGATGGCGAAATCGGGGCTGGACGACCTCGTGATGCAGGCTCTCGAGGGGACTCCTAGCGAGAAGGAGAACGTCCATTTCGTCCCCAATCCTGACAAGGCGTTCTACATCCATGTCAAGGTCGCCCCTGTGCCGTCTGAGACGGGGGAGGTCGAGACCGCGTTGATGGTCGCGATGGATCTCACGTCGAACGTGCGGTTGCAGAGCCAGCTGGAGCGGTCCTACGAGAAGCTAATCCAGACCTATCAGGAGCTGGAGCGGGTGACGAAGATGAAGAGCCAGTTCATCGACGTCGTCTCTCATGAGCTGAGGACCCCTCTGACCGTGTTGCGTGGATATCTCGATCTTGTGGAATCCGAGTCCCCTGCCTTCACCGAGCCCAAGCTCGCCCAGAAGATGCGTACTATACGCGCGAACGCCGACAAGCTCTACACTCTTGTGGAGAGTATGCTCGACGTCAGCAGACTCGAGAAGGGCACGCTGCAGATCAACCCCGAGCCGACGAGGATAGACCTGCTGCTGGAGGAGGTCGTGGAGGCGAGGATGCACGACGCTTCGGAGAAGGGACAGACGATATCCTTGGCGGCAGAGGGCGAACTGCCTTTGATCATGGCGGACAGACGCAGATTGAGGGACGTCTTCAACAACGTAATCGACAACGCGGTGAAATACACGCAGGCCGATGGGAAGGTGCAGGTCGGCGCGAGGGACGAGGGCAAGATAATCCATATCTGGATCAAGGACAACGGTGTGGGAATCCCTCTTGAGAACCTTGGGAAGATATTCGACCGGTTCTACATCGTCGCCAGCGACGATCTGTCGCATCAGGTGGACAGGATCGGCCTCAGCCTGCCGATTTCGAAGGGGATCATCGAGGCCCATGGTGGACGCATCTGGGTCGAGAGTCAGGTCGGCAAGGGGAGCGTGTTCCACATAGACCTCCCCAAAGAGCGCAATAAGTAGGTTTCTAATACTCGAGGGCGTTTCCCGCCCCGATGGCTTATTCCTTTCGAACGAGGGCTATCCTGCTCACCGTCGTGGCGAGCCTTATCTGGGGCACTTCGTTTCCAGGAGTGAAGTGGGGCCTTTCCTACGTTGGGAACGACGTCGTGTTCCTTTGGCTCCGGTTCGCGGTTGCATCGGTTGTCACGCTTTCGATAGTCCTGCCGCTGCGGAAGCTCCAGCTGTCAGTCTTCCGCAACCCATACATATGGCTAATCGGTGGGCTGAACTCCGCCGCGTTCGTAACTCAGTACATTGGGCTGAACTACACGTCGGCGTCGAAGACGGCGCTGCTGGTGGACATCAACGTCGTGGCGGTCGCCATCATATCGTATTTCGTCTTCAGGGAGAGGATCGGTTCGAAGCAGGCGTTCGGGATAACCACAGGCCTCGCTGGGATCGCCATGCTCACAGCCGACGGGGGATTGTCGTTCGACAGTTCCGAGCTGATCGGGGACATAATGGTCTACAGTTGTGGTTGGCTCTGGGCGTTCTTCATAGTCCTGAACAAGAAGATGCTTTCGAAGTTCAACGCCGTCCAGCTGAGCTCCTCCGCAATCGTTACATCCGCTATTTGGCTGTTGATCCCGTTGGCCTACTTGGGTTATGTGGGCGCGGATTTCACAGTAGAGACGCCGGGCTGGTTAGCAGTGGTGTACCTCGGAGTGATGTGCACGTCTGTCGCGATACTGTTCTGGGCGATGGGCTTGGAGGGAGTTTCTGCGACGTCATCTGCGACGATAATGCTGATAGAGATTGTCACAGCACTGGCAATATCGATATCGCTGCTGGACGAAACGCTAAGGCCGTTGGCGGCATTCGGTGCGGCCCTGGTGTTCGCAGCCATCTACCTTGTCGCCTCAGGAGAAGGAAGGAAAGAGGTCGCGTCAATCGCGCATGTTTGACGAGCAGAATCCTCGTGTCCTCACTTTCGTTTCTCTCACCCGCGGCACAGCTTGGCCCGCACGCGCTCTGCCATTCACCACCCACGTGCAATCGGGAACTGAATCGCTCAGTGGACTCCGGTCACCCGAATGTGCCGATGTAGCCAGTGACGCCGTCGAGCACCATCTGGACTGCGTAGGCAGATGTGATGAGTCCCATCACTCTCGTCAACGCCCTTGCGCCAGCGTTGCCTATCCTTTTGTGCACTATGATGGCCTGTGACAGAAGGACCGCGCAGATAGCCATGACCGCGAGAAGAGATACGAGAACTAGTGGCACATCGGCCGTCCCTGTGAGTATGATGACGACTGATATCGCCCCTGGCCCGGCGATCATCGGGGTCCCCAACGGGACGAACGCGACGTCCTCCGGCTCGCTCGGCGCGCTCTCGGCCTCCTCGACGCCCCTTCTTCTGGACCTGGGGATGTCTCCCTCGTACAGCATCATGATGCCGATGACCAACAAGAGGAGTCCGCCGGTTATCATCAGCGCCTCGATGGTGACTGACAAGTAGTCGAGCACGACCTTGCCTATGAGGGCGAACACGATCAGAAGGGAGGTGGCGAACAGCATCGAGTAACGAAGCGTCTTCCTCTTGTTGTCCGCGTCCATGTCCCCCGTCAGGACGAGGTAGATCGGCATGACGCCGAATGGGTCGATCACGACGAACATCGGTATGAATATCAGTAGGAACTCCTCGAACATCTGAGACCGTGAGATGTTTGCCAGTATTTTCATCTTGTCATCGACGCCGGAAACTACTATATTCGCGTGGGGCATACCACGGACGATCTCATGGCTCGCGAATTCGACAGGGAGAAGGTCTTCGACAGGATAGACAGGGACAAGAACAAGCACATCACGCGCGTGAAGCGTCTGCTGAAGCAACCGAGCTCCAGCCAGGAGGACATAGGCATAGATGAGTGCGCAGAGCTTGTCAGCAAGCTGTACTCTGAGGTTGGTTGCGACAGCGTCGAGGTCATCGAGACGAAAGGCAACCCAATCGTTTACGGGAAGTGCAAGGGGCTGTCGGACCGGACACTGTTGGTCTACTTCATGTACGACACCATGCCGTTCAACGAGCCCGGGTGGGAGCATCCCGCGATGGGCGCGAAGATGGTGGACATGAGGCTCCCGTCGGGCAAGGTCAAGGCCATCGTCAACCGCGGCGCAGACAACACGAAGGGCCCTCTCGCCGCTTTCCTCAACGCAGTGGACTCCTGCAACAAGGCGGATGGCAGGCCACCGGTCAACCTGATATTCGTCGCCGAGGGCGAGGAGGAGCTCGGCAGCCCCAACCTGCCATCGTACGTGAGGAAGGATAGGAAACGTCTGTCCAAGGCCGACGCGTGCTATTTCCCGTTCTTCGCGCAGGATTCGACAGGAGCGTGCACACACTTCCTTGGAGTCAAAGGGGTCGTCTACTTCGAGATGAACTGCAGTGGGAAGCGTTGGGGCCGGGGACCTCAGGAGTTCGCGATCCACAGCAGCAACAAGGCGTGGGTGGACAGCCCTGTCTGGAGGCTGATTGACGCCCTTGGCACGATGACCGACGACGGCGGCAACAGGATACTCATCGACGGCTTCTACGACGATATCGCGCCCCCCTCCGAGGAGGACCATGAGATGATCAAGGACCTGGCCAAGAAGTTGGACATGGAGGGGTTCAAGCGGACGATGAAGGTCAAGAAGTTCATACTCCCAGAAGACGACAAGGAATCGCTCATGAACGCCTACACTTTCGGGACGACCCTGAACATCGATGGCATCTGGGGGGGCTACATGGAGAAGGGGTCGAAGACCGTCCTTCCTCATGAGGTGACATGTAAGGTGGATATCCGGCTCGTGCCGAACCAGCGGAAGGACCGGATGATACCACTCGTCAAACGGCACCTTGTGAAACACGGCTACTCCGACATCTCCGTCAAGGAGGTGGACACTGGCTACGATTGGTGCAGGACGAGCGTGAAGGACCCCGTAGTGCAGGCGATGCTTCGGACGTTCGACGCTCACGGCTACGACCCGGAGGTGTGGCCCACGAGCGGTGGCGCGGTCCCGTTCTACGTGTTCAACCGGATATTGCGGATACCTTTCACGATGGGAGGGGTGGGTCACAGCTCTCTTGCGCACAGCCCCAACGAGTACATGGTCGTCGAGGGTAACAAGAAGGTCGCTTCCTTGATGGACACCGAGAAGTTCATGATCGACTTCATGGACGAGTATGGTCTGTCAGGTTGAGGCTGCGTTCGTACTCCTTCAGTGTGAGCTTAGCAGTATTCTCCCAGCTGTGCCGAGCGACATGCTGGCGACCGGCCGCTCCCATCAGGCACCGGAGGGCCGGATCGGTCAACAGCTTCGCAATGGCCCTGGCGATGCCTTTGATGTCCCCGGGGTCGACTAGGATTCCGTCGACGCCGTCCCTGACAAGCTCGGGTACCCCTCCCACGCGCGTGGCGACCACAGGTTTCAGGAGTGCCATGGCCTCCATCAGTGACAGTCCCCATCCTTCGTTTCTGGATGGAAGGACGACGACGTCCGCGTCGGAATAGAGCTGCAATAGCTCCTGTTGATCGACCGACTCGAGAAATTCGACGCTACCATCCACCCCGGCCCTCTCGGCCAGGAGCTCGAACCACTCGAGCTTGTCGACTCCCCGGAACCCGGTCTTGGCAACGATCCGAAGCGTTGCGTCCGGAACGGCCTCAAGGATATCTGGTAATGCCAGGATGAGATACTCGAGCCCCTTGCGCGGCTCGAGCCCTCCGACGAAGAGGATTGTAGGGTGCTTGGTTCTCCTATTCGGGACGGAACTGAAGTCTTCGAGGTCAATGCCATTGAGAGCAACGACCGAGTCAAGGCCGTAGTCCCTCTTGAGTGCGGCCCTCCAATACTCGGAGACGACGAAGAGGTAGTCCGCCTGACTGACCGCCGTCTTCTCGAAAGCGAACAGCCTGGGCTCAGCAAAATCGTCCACATGGTGGACCGTCCTGAACACTGGCGCGTCCAGAGCTCCGCCCGTCTTAAGCCGCGAGAGCGCGGTCCCTCCGACGCAGTCCTGCGCGTGATAGATATCCGAGTCCGTCGGAAGCCCCTTTGCATAGGCGGCGATCATGCGCTCAAGCCGGGTCATTACATCGTCGTCCCAGCGGTACTCGTGGATGACATGGGGGACATCGGTTTCCCTGTAGAATCGTTTCGGTTCAGTGTCATCGTCCCTGCACAATGAGTGGACGACCACATCGACGCCTTTCCCGTGAAGATGCTCGGACAATTTCAGGGCGTGGGCAACGCCTCCACGCGCCTTCGTGCTGTATGTGAGCATTGTCACTTTCATCTGCCGCACTGCCTACGACCGTCCGCGGACTCGAATGAACTACCTGGTGAAAACAGTTTGCGCGCCCCGACGATGGTCTCCGCATGCACATTTATGGACGTGGTGCGGTCGGATACCATAGCCCGAAGTCCGACTGAAGACGTCTGTGACCTCGTATCTGGGAAACGTTCTTAAGGCGTGCGGATTTATCCCCATACCGAGACTGTCGATCCATCCCCTTGGCAGCGCGGTTTGCGCTGGTCGCCAGTAGACAGATGCAGCTATGGATGGGGTGGCTCTTGAAAGCAAGCGCCCTCGCGGGTCGGGGGCGCAGCCGAAACAGGAAGGAGCTCTGGAGAGGCGGAGACGCGACGCGACTTCGCACGAGGACTGCTTCAGGCGGGGGCGAACAATGCTCGATGAGCCGGACAAACCACGCAACGGAACCAATGAGCATCTGCTATGGTTGGATCAGATAGGCCTCAAGGACATCGCCAAGGTCGGAGGCAAGAATTCTTCGTTGGGCGAGATGCTCCGTCACCTCACCTCCAAAGGTATCCGCGTACCTGAGGGGTTCGCGGTCACCACCAAGGCATTCAGATGGTTCGTTGAGAATGCAGGCCTCGACGAGGCGATCTTGTCGACGCTCAGCGATGTAGACTCTGACAATCCTGGGGACGTCGGTGAACGGGGGAAGAAGATACGACGCGCGTTTCTCGACGCCTCGTTCCCCGCGGAGCTGGAGCGGGAGATCAAGTACGGCTACTGGGAGCTCGGCCGCAGGCTGGGGATCAATAATCCCAGCGTGGCCATCCGGTCCAGCGCGACCTCCGAGGACCTCGACGGCGCATCATTCGCCGGCCAGCACGAGACGATATTGAACGTGAGCGGTGAGAGTGCCATCCTGAAGGCCATCCGACAGTGTTTCGCCAGTCTGTTCACCGACCGCGCCATCGCTTACAGGGCCCACAGAGGGTTCGATCAGCTGAGCAACGCCCTGTCCGTGGGAGTCCAGCGGATGGTCAGAAGCGACCTCGCTTGCTCCGGCGTGATGTTCACTTTGGACACCGAGAGCGGGTTCGACAAGGTGGTGTACATCACCGGCTCGTGGGGCCTTGGCGAGATGATAGTGCAGGGAGCGGTCAATCCGGACCAATTCTACGTATTCAAACCAGCATTGGGCAAGTTCAAGGACCCGATAATCGAGAAGAAGCTGGGCAGCAAACAGCACAAGCTCGTCTACGCGACCAAAGGGCATGGCATGGTCGACCTGGAGGTGCCAGAACGTGACCGCCAGAGGTTCGTCCTGGATGACGATGAGATAGTCACGCTCGCGAAGTGGGCCGTGATGATAGAGGAACACTATCGGAAACCGATGGACATCGAATGGGCCAAGGACGGCGTCACGGGCGAGCTGTACGTGGTGCAGGCACGGCCTGAGACGGTCCACGCGGCCAAGGTCGGTGGAGTGCTGGAGGCCTACGTGCTCGAGGAGCGGAGCAAAACCCTCATCAGTGGAGAGGCCGTCGGCAGCAAGATAGGCGCTGGCACGGTCAACGTGCTCGAGAGCGCATTCGAGATATCGGATTTCAGGAAGGGCGAGGTGCTCGTGACAGACAAGACCGACCCGGACTGGGAGCCGATCATGAGGATCGCATCGGCAATCGTCACAGACCGTGGAGGCAGGACATGCCATGCGGCGATAGTCTCCCGTGAGCTGGGCATCCCCTGCATAATCGGGACAGGCAACGGCACGAGCGTGCTCAGCGACGGGCAGATGGTGACTGTGGACACATCGGAGGGCGTAGGCAACGTCTACGAGGGCAAGCTCAAGTTCAGAGTCGACAAGACGGACATAAGTGTGATGCCGAAGACGAAGACCAAGGTGATGATGAACGTGGCTGTGCCAGAGCATGTCTTCACTCAGGGGCAGACGCCGTGTGACGGCGTCGGATTGGCCCGTCTGGAGATCATCATCGCGTCTCACATTGGCATCCATCCTCTCGCACTCGTCGAGTTCGACAAGCTCAAGGAACGTGCCAAGACCGAACCGGCCATCGCAGAGGTGGTGTCGGCCATCGAGGCGAAGACCCAGGGGTACGACAACAAGGTGGACTTCTTCCTTGACAAGCTCGCTTGGGGCGTTGGGAAGATCGCCGCAACATTCTATCCCAACGATGTCGTCGTGAGACTATCCGATTTCAAGACTAACGAGTACGCGAACCTGCTTGGAGGCAAGCTGTACGAGCCAGTGGAGTTCAATCCGATGATCGGATGGCGGGGCGCATCGCGGTACTACGACGAGAAGTTCAGGCCGGCGTTCGCACTGGAGTGCCAGGCCTTGAAGAGGGTGAGGTCACTCAAAGGCCTCACGAACGTGAAGGTGATGGTGCCATTCTGCAGGACACCGGAGGAGGGCAGAAAGGTCATCGAGGTCATGGCCAGTCACGGGTTGAAGCAGGGGGAGAACGACCTCGAAATATACGTGATGTGCGAGATACCGAGCAATGTGATTCTCGCGGACGAATTCGCCGATGTGTTCGACGGTTTCTCTATCGGCTCCAACGATCTCACACAGCTCACACTCGGGCTTGACAGGGACTCCGAACTCGTGTCCCATCTCTACGACGAGAGGAACCCCGCGGTCAAGGAGCTCATCGCGCGCGTGATCAAGGTTGCGAAGGCGAGGGGACGCAAGATCGGGATATGTGGTCAGGCACCGTCCGACTTCCCAGAATACACTGAGTTCCTGGTCGGCCTCGGAATCGACAGCCTGTCGTTGAACCCGGACCGGGTCATCCCGACCAGACTGCTGGTGGCAGAGGCTGAGAAGAAACTCGGCATCAAGTGACGTCGCCCTCGACATTGCACACGAAGAGGCTGGCCGCAAAACGCCGTTATCAAAAATGATAAAATTTATCTAGAATGCACACTCTTACCGGTCTGATAGCCTCCCCCCCTTTTTCTATTTGTGAGGCGCGGACTCGGCTACTCTGCAAGGACATTTTCGACGGATGATTCTGCCCGGTCGACTTCGCGGTTCCACAGGACGATCAGTATCAACGCGATCGGGGCAGTGCACAGCGTCAGTACGAACAGGCTCTCTATCAGCCCCCACGCGGAGGCCATGAACCCGGCTCCGACCTCAACGAGCACCAGTACTATCGTGAATATGAAAGTCGCTATGGAGATGATAGTCGACCTGTGCTCGGAATCCACTCTTTTGTTGATGTATCCGAATATGATGGGTCCCTGGACGCCAGCGACGACGTAGATCAGGTACTGCGTCACGATGGCTATAGGCGACCTGACGACGAAGACCACGACGAACGAGAAGAAGACCGCCAAGTACAGGAACAACAGCGCCCTCTTCTCGCCGAGGATGTCCCCAACCCTGCGGGCGAAGCCGATGATGATCGCGCCGACTATCAGGAAGCTGCAGAACAGCAGGCCGATCTGAAGATGGTCCAGGGAGAGGTCCTCGTTCATGTATATCGACCTGAATATCATCATGACGTAGACGCCCACCTCGATGACTATCTGGAACAGTATGAGTATGACTATCGCCCTCGAGTTGAGCACCTGCCTGAGGCCTACTCCGAAGTGAGACCTGAAAGAGCTTACGCTGGTCCTGTTGACCTTTGGCTCCTTCAACGTGAACACTGTCAT
>Ga0307378_10003612_pt1 | contig 22571 bp, 25 predicted proteins | sample UN1MG_FD_202238 | JGI IMG/M metagenome (GOLD analysis project Ga0307378, IMG submission 202238) | Soil microbial communities from Risofladan, Vaasa, Finland - UN-1 | ecosystem: Environmental > Terrestrial > Soil > Coastal area > Acid sulfate soil | place: Finland: Risofladan, Vaasa | collected...
CCGGGCTCATCGACCAGGATCACGCCCGTGGGTCGCACGGCGCTGCGTACGGATCGTCGCAGCGAGAGATAGCACGGCCGTGTCACGAGCAGCGATCGATCGGCGCGCACCGCGAGCGCTTCATGGGGGACTCGGGTGCCCACGTCGATCGTGACGTCGCAGCCCCACTGGTTCGACCAGTCGTGCAGCCAGTCGCCGAGCGTCGCCCAACGAGCATCGCTTCCGGCGGCGACGTGTCGTGATCTGTCCGCAGCGGTGGACTGCCACGGCAGCAGCCAGACCCGAGGTCCGATGTCGATGAGCAGTTCCGCGAGGTGGTCGGCTGACGCGTCGCTGTTGAGCCAGTCGGCAACGCCGGGCCGGTCGGGTTCGGGCAGGCCGAGAACGGCAGGGATCTCACCGTCGAGATCGACGAGTAGTGACGGACGTTGCGAATTCAGCGCGAGCGCAGTTGCGACGACGGTGGTTCCACTTCCGCCCTTGGCGGCCCAGCAGAGTGTGACCATGACGGTCCCCCGATCAGCGGGTGGATGCATGGGGAGAGCCGGTCAGGCGAGAGTACCGACGAGCGTTCCCGCCCACAACCCCGCCCATCCCACCTGCCCGTCCGGACCCGACCCCGTCGCGCCCAGGTGCAGGAACGCGAAGGGTCAGCTCAGCGGTGCTGCGTCGCTCGGCGCTGGGTAGGGTCTCGAGCGGAGGTGTCCGAGTACCTGGTGGGCTCCGCCGCCTTCAAAGCGGTTGGGATGGGCGATCCCCATCCGGCGGGTTCGATTCCCGTCCACCTCCGCCAACACTCGTTCCGCCATTTCTCGGCTGGGCCGGTTGCGCCGAACAGAACCGGGGTGCACTCGGCATCGAGGTGTTGTCGGTGCGGGCAGCGGCAACTCGAGCCGCCGTCGCTCAGGGTCGGAACATCCACGCGAAGCGCGAACACGTCGCCGTCGTATCAGCGAGTTCCGTACTCGATGTCGGTGAATGGCCAGTCGGTCTCGAGCCACGCTGAGATGGCTTGCCACGTGACGACGTCCATTTCGGCACGGCTCGCTCGTACCCACGAACTCACCGAAGCATCCGCAGTCTGCGATGGATAGATGTAGACACACCCGATCACGTCGTCGCCATCGAGTATCGAGTACGTGAATCCGGACCGAGCCTCGAAGTCCGTTGCATGTCGCACCAGATCGGCCAGGTTGGCTTCGAGAGTCATCGGAGTGGGCCACGTGCCGTCGGGGAAGTCGGGAGTCGCACGTATGTGGTCCAGACTCGACATCCAGGCTTCGTGATCTCGTTCGTTGTGGTGCGGCCCCAGGGGATCCAGACGAAACCCGGGACCATCGAAGCCGAGGGGTACGACGAAGTCGGCTGCCACGAAGCTCATGACCTGATGGTAGGTGCGGGGCGGTTCGAGGCGCGGTGGGGTCGGTACGGCCGGTCGCCTGCTCGCACGACTACTGGGCGTCGCGCTACGCGACGCCCAGTCGTTCAGCCGCGCGACTCGCCGCGGCGGGCCCGGCGAGGAGACGAAGCAGGATCAGGCCGTCGATGATGGCGATGGCTGCTTCGGCCTCCGCTCGGCGTTCGTGCTCGCTTCCGGCGAGGAACAGCATCACCCATGCGATCCATGCTTCGACGAGCTGCGGTACCAGTGTGGCGAACGGGGCTCGTCCGGTCGCGGCGAGACCGTTGGCCTCGAAGAACAGAGCGAAGATCCGATCGGTCTCGTCACGTGCGAGTGCGGGCCAGGCGGCTCGGGCGAGTTCGACATGGTCGGCCGCAGGCGTCGAGAATGCTTCACCGAGGGTCTGCTGTAGCTCGAGCCCCATCGACATCACCACCTCGGCGATCAGGTCCTCCTTGGTGGGGAAGTAGTACACGACGGTGCGGTCGTTGATCCCGAGGCGTTTGGCCACGCGTCCGAACGTCAGTTGGCTGAGCCCGTCGTCCATCGCCGCGGCAAGGGCCCCGCCGAGAATTTCCTGTTTGGTGTGTCGGTAGCCCATCTCGGCCTTGACTGTAGTGATCACTACGAATATGGTCTGAAGTTATCGCTACAGATCATGCCAAACCGCAGCGTTCCCGCAGCGCCCAGGACCCGATAGTTCGAGATGACCGACACCGCACTCAGCCCCACCGAGACCGTCGAGGCGTTCCTCGAGGCGTTCGTCGCAATGGACTTCGACACGGCGTTGACGTTCCTCGCCGACGACTGCGAGTACACGAACATCCCGATGGGAACCGTGCGCGGGCACGCCGGGGTCCGCGAGGTGCTCGGCCCGTTCTTCGCGCCGATCCACGAGAACGAGTTCCTGATCCTGCGCAAGGCTGCTGACGGCCCGGCCGTATTCATGGAGCGCCTCGATCGTCACCGCCTCGACCTCGCGACCGCCGCGAACATTCACGACCCGTCCGCGGTCTGATCGCCCCCCGAACCCACTGGAGAACCTCGATGTCAACGATGACCGAAACCGAAGCGTCCGACCTGTTCCGTCGCGAGCCCGATCGATTCCTCGACGTCGGCGCGGGCGAGGCCGCGTACCGCGTCGTCGGCGCGGGACCCGACGTTCTGTTCGTCCACGGCTGGCCCGTCAGCTCGGCGACCTTTCGCAACCTCCTTCCCCATCTCGTCGACCACGTGACCTGCCACCTCGTCGATCTCCCCTCGGCGGGTTCGAGCCGATTCGATGCTGACACCCCGATGTCGATCGCACAGCACATCGAAACCGTCCGCCGCGTGGTCGAACTCCTCGAACTCGACGAGGTTGCGGTGGTCGGCCACGACAGCGGCGGCATGATCGCCCGTCACGCCATGGTCGGCGACCCGCGCCTGCGTGCGATGGGACTGATCAACACCGAACCACCGGACTCGAGCTGGCGGTTCAAGTCCTTCATCGCAGCTCGGCACCTCCCCGGTCTGAGTGCCGGTCTCGGGTGGGTGGCCGGCACGCCGCGCCTCGTGCGCTCAAAGGCGGTGTTCGGCGACGCATTCGCCGATCGTTCGCTGCTCGGCGGCGAGTTCGCCGAGTTCTTCCTCGCACCGCTGCACGAGATCCCCGCCCGGCGAGACGCCGCCGTGAAGCTGCTGCGCTCCTTCGACATGCAACACGTCACCGACCTCGCCGACGTCCACCGCCGGATCGACGTTCCGGTGCAGCTCGTGTGGGGTGACATGGACCCGTTCTTCCCCGTCGATCGGGCCAAGGCGATGGTCGGCAGCTTCCCCGATGCGCAGCTCGAGGTGATCGAAGGCGCTGGGCTGTTCTCGCACGAGGAACGCCCCGCCGACGTGGCGCGGGCGCTGCTGCCGACGCTCACCGGCACCCGGTGAGGAGCTCGCCGCAACTCCTGCGAGTCTGGCTCCGCTGGGTCCACTCGTACTCGGCAAGGATGTACCGATGGATCCTGGGCGCATCGCGCAGGTCGCCGAGCCCGGTGGGCTGACGCTCGATCGCGAGGTCGAGATCACCGGATCCGAGCCTGCGCGCACCGACCACCTCGGCCCGTGCGCCGAGGTCGACGGCCTCAGCGTCGGCTGGACGCGGCCGACCTCGCCGCTCGGCGCGGGACGACTGTCGTGGTGACCACCTTCGAGTTCACCGCCGACCTGTGGAGGTACAGCGGGAAGGCCGCGTGGTACTTCGTGACACTTCCGCACGACGTCGCCGACGACATCGACGAGATCACCGGCGATGAACGGCGAGGGTTCGGGTCGGTGCGCGTCGAGGTGACCGTCGGCGCCACGACATGGAACACCTCGGTCTTCCCCGACACGAAGTCCGAGTCCTTCGTCCTCCCGGTGAAGAAGGCGGTCCGCACCGCCGAGGACCTCGATGACGGCTCGCCCGTCGCCGTGGTCCTCGCCCTCATCGACCTCTGACCCGTCAGAGCGTGACCTTTGCCCCTGGGGGTATCTCTGGTGCTGGCCGACAATGGGTGGAGGCCGTGTCGGCCGAGGACGGGAGTGTCATGCAGCCACGAAGTCGCAACATGCCGATCATCGGCGCGCTGATCGTCGGGATCGGGATGATCGTCGCTCCCTTCGTGTTCCAGATGTTCGGGCGGGCGCCGCTCGGTGGCGACATGATCGATGACTTCGAGCCGTACATGACGGTCGAACAGGTCGAGCGATTCCGCGGGTACCTCGAGGAGATCGACGCCGCCAACACCGAGTCGATCGACTCGCTCCGTGACGCGCTCGTCGACTCGGGCGCCGTCGAGGCGTCGCAGTACGACGTCGTCCTCGCGTCGGTCGTCAACCTGAACGAGCAGTGGCCGACCGTCGATGCCGACATGACCGATCTGATCGATCGGATGGAGGCCAATCTCGACAACTACGCCGCGGTCGCGGCCCTGCCTCCGTTCCCGATGTTCCCATGGTTCTTCGTGGTGCCCGGCGTGCTCATCGTCGCGGCTGCGGGCATCGCTCTGTACCGGCGTCGGACGCCCAGCGAGCGGGCACGTCCCGCACTGTGGGTCCTCTTCGGTCTCGGCATCGGCGTTGCCGTGGCGCCCGTCGCATTCCAGATGTTCGACCGCGCGCCACAGGGCGCCGACATGATCGAGGACTTCCGACCGATGATGACCCGTGAGCGGGTCCAGTCGGTGCAGGGCTACTTCGTCACGTTGGGTGCCGCCGAGGGCCAGCTGCGGGTCAACGCCCTGCCGCTGCTCGTCGAAGCCGGCGGTGACGCGGCCGACTATCCGGCGATCACCCAGTGGTCGGCCGACTGGCTGACGATCCTCACCGACTTCAACCCGATGGTCGCGACGATGAGCGACAACGTCGACAACTACGAAGCTGTCGATGCCCTGCCGTCGTTCGACCTGTTCCCGTGGTTCTTCGTCATCCCCGGCGTACTGGTCGCATCTTTCGCGATCGTCGCGCTTCGATCCAAGCCCTCCCACCTCGACGACGAACCGGCTGCCCACGACGTGTCAGCCATCGCCGAGGTTCCTTCATCCCCCAACCAGCCGGCACTGTCCGGCAAGGAGTCACCATGATCAGACACCTCACCAATCGGCGACTGCTCGTTTCGCTCGCGGCCGCCACACTCGTGTTCGCTGCATGTGGCAGCGACGACGATTCCAGCAGCGATACAACCGCGCCCACCGAGGACGCCACCGACGAGACGACCGTCACGGAAGCGGCGGAGACCACCGACGACATGACCGAGGAGACAGCGCCTCCGGAGACCGAGGCGCCCGCAGCGATGTTCGAGGGCGACCTCGTGGGCATGTTCTCGATCGATGACGCTGTGTGTGACGCGGCTGATGTCACCGGCTCGTACTTCCGCATGCTGCAGCCCGATGGCAAATACATCCTGAACGCCGACTCGGCGTGCGTCGACGTCACGTACTCCGGGATGACCGCCGGGACCGACGGCGGGCTGCTGACAGGCGGATACCAGGAATCGCCAGATCCCGCGTTCGACGAAGCCGGCAACGCAACGGCCGGAGCGATCTTCGCTCCGGTGCCCTTCTTCGGAGCGGCCTTCGCCGGTGCAACCGACTCGGCCGAGGCGATGCCGATGCTGACCGCCACCGATGGGGTTCTCACCGGTGACCTGTCGGCGTTCACCGCCTACTTCGGCGGTGGAAGCTTCAATCAGGGAGCGCCGAAGCCGGACGGCACCGGTGACGCCCCGATCGGGACCATCGACCCGGAGACCGGCGCCTACGTGATCGACTGGACGAGCCTGATCTCCGGCGGGTCGTTCGACGGCTTCACCGGCGTGTGGCACCTCGAGGGCACGTTCACTACGAACTCCTGAACGGAGTCGGTTCGACGCGAGACGCAGGGACACCCCCTGCGTCTCGTCGCGTCGTCGATACGTCACCGATCCGCCGCCATCACTAGGTTTGGACCGTCCGCCGAACCTGGGAGAAGCAAATGGCCGGTCTCGAATCCACCCCCGACATGTACGACCTCCGGATGTCCGAGGGCGTCCGTCCGCTCTACGACGCGGTGAAGAAGTTCATCTACACCGAAGTCGAGCCGATCACGGCGGAGTTCTTCCGCTTGGGTCAGGGTCGCGCCGACCACTGGGGCTACGGCGACGGTCAGCTGGAGCTGCTCGAGTCGGTCAAGGACAAGGCCAAGGAACAGGGCCTCTGGAACTTCTTCCTGCCCGACGCCGAGACCGGCGAAGGCCTCTCCAACCTCGACTACGCGTACATCGCGATGGAGCTCGGCAAGAACCCGCTGGCCTCGGAGTCGATGAACTGCGCGGCTCCCGACACCGGCAACATGGAAGTGCTGGAACGCGTCGGCACTGCCGAACAGAAGGCGCAGTGGCTCGAGCCGCTCCTCCGGGGCGAGATCCGCTCGGCCTACGCGATGACCGAGCCCGATGTGGCGTCGTCCGACGCCAAGAATGTTGCGTGCAAGGCCGTACGTGACGGTGACGAATGGTTGATCACCGGCGAGAAGTACTACATCTCCGGTGCCGGCGACCCGCGCTGCAAGATCATGATCACGATGGTGCAGACCAGCCCCGACGGCCCGCCGCACCAACGTCAGTCGCAGATCCTGATTCCGATGGACACGCCCGGCGTCGAGATCCTCGGCCCGATGCACGTGTTCGGCAAGGACGATGCCCCGCACGGTCACATGCACCTGCGCTTCAACGACGTGCGCGTGCCGTACGAGAACGTGCTGCTCGGCGAGGGCCGGGGCTTCGAGATCTCCCAGGTGCGTCTCGGCCCGGGCCGCATCCACCACTGCATGCGCTCGATCGGCGCGGCAGAGCGGGCGCTCGAGCTGATGGTCAAGCGTGGCCTCACTCGTGAAGCGTTCGGCAAGCGCGTCAGCAATCTCGGCAAGAACGTCGAGATGATCGCCAAGTCGCGCATCGAGATCGAATCGATGCGTCGCATGGTGCTCACTGCGGCGAAGGCCATGGACGAGCTCGGCAATGCCGAGGCCCGCGTCTGGGTCAGCGCGATCAAGGCAATGGTGCCGATCCGGGTCTGCGAGATCATCGACAACGCGATCCAGATCCATGGCGCCACCGGCGTCTCGCAGTGGACGCCGCTCGCCGACATGTACACCTCGCAGCGCACGCTCCGTCTCGCCGACGGCCCCGACGAGGTCCACTGGTTCGTCGTCGGTCGCTCCGAGATCGCCCGCTGGGAAGAAGAGGGTGGCAACACCTACGACCCGAAGGCCGAGTACATGTCGCGGAACAACGATGTCAAGGACGGCATCTTCTCCGGTCCCTGATCGCTGTCGCTCTCACCCGCGCTCATCGCGGCGATGAGCGAAACCGCCGTATCCGGTTGGTTCGCTCATCGCAGTGAGGTGTGGGTCAGTAGCCGGTGCCGCAGAACGGGGTCGGACGCACGGCGAACAGCGCGTCGAGGTGTCGCACGACGTCATCGCCGGCATCGACGGCGCCGCACGAGGCGAGGTCGTTCCACGAGACGGCACCGAGGTAGGCGGCCGACAACGTAGCGATGTCAACCGTGACGTCGGCCGAGCCATCGGTTCGCTCCGAGCCGGCGCTCGACACCGCCCAGGTCGCACAGTTGGCGGCGAACAGGGGGTCGTGCACGTCGATGACGACCGTCGAGTCCACCGGACCGTACGTCCGCTCGCGCAGTGCGGTGTCGACGTCGAGAATGCGGACCCACTGATCGTCGATCCGTTGCCGGGTCTCGTAGGCGCGGGAGTCGTGCATCGCTCGCCGAACAGGTTCGTCGACGGGCCGAACCGCCGCCTCCCAGCTCACGACCAGATCGATGTCGAGCAAGAATCGCCAGAGTTCGATCTCGACACTCGCTGAGACGCCCCACAGTTCGCGTACCTTGCCGGTGCCGACGGGGTTCGTGGCGAACGACTCGTCCCAGCCGACGTCGTAGTACACGAAGCCGTCGTCGACGCCGCCGGCGTCGGAGTGGACCGCGACGAACGACCCCTTGCCGTACAGCGTCTCCGTTGGTCGGCTGGCGTCGTGGAGTGTGTGAATCCACCACCAGCCCGGTCGGCTGATCGATCCGACACGCCACCGTGCAGTGCGTTCGTACAGTTCGGGGACCTTCGCGAGCACCTCACCGTAGGTCAACAGCCGTATCGACCCCCGTGCTGCTCCCAGGCGCCAGGGCTTGCCGGCGCGAGTGGTGACCATCGCAGCGACGGCATCCGTTGCCAGGCCGAATCCGTAGCGCCGATAGATCGATGTCTCGCTCGCATGCAGCGTCGCCAGCACGTTGCCGCGCTCGCGTGACTCGACCAGTAGGCGGTGCATCATCTGCGTGAGCAACCCCCGCCGAGTGTGCGTCGGCAGCACGCCCACCCGGGTGACGCCTGCCGTCTGCACACGGGCACCGCCCGGCACCGTCGAGTCGAACCGGAATGCGCTGACGCTGCCGACGCAGCTGTCACCGTCCCACGCCGCCAAAGCATCGCTCTCGTCCCACGACGCAGTTCCGGCGTTGAAGGTCTCGTCGCTGACCGGTCCGCTCAGCAGCGCCGTCCGGAAGCTGTCGACCACCGCACGCCGCTCGTCGATGGCTACCGGCCGGATGTCGTGGTCACTCATCCCCGCACGTTGCCACACGCGTCAGGTCTCGCCTGCTCCGGTTTCCCGCGGCGATGAGCGAGGCGACCGCATACGGCGGTTTCACTCATCGCACGCCGGTGGCGGCGCGAACCGCCTCAGACGGCGAGGAGGTCGCGGGCGCCGGTGTCGCTCGACGGGTGGCGCAGCTTGCTCATCGCACGCGCCTCGATCTGACGAATGCGCTCACGGGTGAGGTTGAAGTGCTCGCCCACCTCTTCGAGGGTCCGCGGCTCGCCACGGTCGAGGCCGAAGCGAAGCTTGAGGATCTCGCGCTCGCGCTCGTCGAGCGGGGCGAGCAGCCGCGAGATCTCGTCGGGCAACAGTGCGGTGGCGGCGACCTCGAACGGCGACTCGGCCGAACGATCCTCGACCACGTCGCCCAGCTCGGCGTCGCCGTCCTCGCGCAGTGGCTCTGACAGCGACAGGGGCTCGGCGGCGAAGCGCAGCGCCTCGGTCACCTTGTCCTCGGGCATCTCGACTTCCTTGGCCAGCTCGGAGAGCGTGGCGGGACGGCCGTACTTCAGCTCGAGGCGCGAGCGCGCCTTCTGCAGCCGGGCGAGCGTGTCGCCGGCGTGGACCGGGAGGCGAATCGTGCGACCCGTGTTGGCGATACCGCGGGTGATCGCCTGACGGATCCACCACGTGGCGTACGTGGAGAACTTGAAGCCCTTGCGCCAGTCGAACTTCTCGACGGCGTGCATGAGTCCGAGGTTGCCCTCCTGGATCAGGTCGAGCAGCGGGAGACCCGAGGCCTGGTACTTCTTGGCGATCGAGACGACGAGTCGCAGGTTCGACTGGACGAACTGACGCTCGGCCTCTTCGCCCTGGCGTGCGGTGCGGCGCAGCTCACGCTTCTTCGCCGCGGTGAGTTCGCCGCCGGCGTCGAGCTGCTCGATGGCCTCGTTGCCTGCCTCGATGGCCTTCGCGAGTCGTACCTCGTCGTCTTTCGTGAGCAGCGTGTACTGCCCGATATCGGTGAGGTAGAGACGGACGAGGTCTTCGTCGTCTCGGTCGACGCGGTCTTTGGCCACCTGGTGCTCCTACTGTGTTGATTCAACGGAAGCTCCGACCGTGGTCGGTGCTTCCGTGGAGGATTCGGCGTGCGAGTGTGTCCACTGACGGTGTGCGCAGATGAGGTGCACCACAGCCGACATGAGACAGCGGTCACGATACCGACGTCGTCGGATCCGCCAACCACATGACGCCAACCGACATGAGATATCGCAGCCGGAGATGAAGGAGAGGATTGGATCGCCATGGGTGATGCAGCGCATTCGGAGGGTCCCGACACACGAGGCGATGGCGAGCGCGACGAAGTCGACCTGACGATCGTGACCCTGCGGTTCGACGCCTCCGACGACGCCGCGTTGCTCGCCGTGCTGTCGAAGTACATCGTGCTCGCCAGGATGCACGACGGCTGTCGCAACATCGACCTCTGCTCCAGCGTGACCGAACCCGGTCGTCACCTGTTGATTCAGAAGTGGGCGTCGCCCGAACACCAGCGTCAACACTTCGACTCCGACGTGATGGTCGACATGGCGCGGTCGTGTGTCGGGCTCCTCGCGGCGCCCCCGGAAATCGACCTGTGGGAGGCGACGAGCGCCCACGACCTTCGGTGAGAACTTCGTGACGTCGGTGGGCGATAGCGGGCACCTGCGCATGGTGCGCCGGTAGAATCTCTCCACCATGTCAAATCCAGTGTTCAAAGAAGAAGCCTTCAACAAGGCCTCGCAGGACTTCCGGGCGACTCAGCCCGGGTGGGGTGCGCCAGAGGCGGGCTCGCACGTCCAGACCCAGCCGCTCACCGACGGTCCGGTGTCGTCGTGGCAGAAGGCCATGACGCTCAACGGCGTGATCAGCGCGTCAGCGGTGTTGCTCATCCTCCTGCTCGTCGCCGGAGCGTTCGGGTGGAACGCCGCGAGCGGCCCGACGCTCGAGAACGGCGTCGAGACCTACTCGTTCCCACCGATGGCCTTCCTCGGCATCGTCCTCGGCTTCGTCGCGGTCATCGTCGCCAACATGAAGCCGAACCTCGCCAAGATTCTCGGCCCGGTCTATGCGCTTGCCTACGGTTTCGCCGTCGGTGCGATCTCGAAGGGCTATGAGACGTTCTACGACGGCATCGTCGTGCAGGCCGTGCTCGCGACGGCGTCGGTGTTCATGGTGATGCTCGTGCTCTATCGGACCCGCATCATCAAGGTCACCGAGAAGTTCCGTCGCACGGTGATCATTGCGACGCTCGGCGTCATGGTGCTGTACCTGTTCTCGTTCGTCATCAGCCTGTTCGGCACCACGCTGCCGTTCCTGAACGGTGACAACATGGCGCTCAGCATCGGGTTCTCGGTGCTCGTGTGCGGCCTCGCCGCGGCGAACCTGGCGCTCGACTTCGACTTCATCGAGCGTGGCGTCGCGACGGGCCTCCCAAAGACCTACGAGTGGGTCGCAGCTCTTGGCCTCGTGGTCACACTCGTGTGGCTGTACCTCGAGATCCTTCGTCTGCTGTCGTACCTGCGCAACTGACCAAGTTGCCCCGACCGAACGGTCGGGGCACTGACATGACTCGAACGCAACCATCCGACAGCGGCAGCCTCATCGAGGCGGCCGCTGTCGGTGTGTTCGGAGCGGCGCTCGGCGCTGCGGTCGGTGCCCCACTCGGGATCGGTCTGCCCCTCGGCGCCGTCGGTGCCGCAAACGGAACGATCACCGGTTGGCGCCAGGTCTACGACTGGGGATGCTCGACGGGCCCGGTCGGTTTCGTCCTCGACTCCACCTGGGCGCTGCCGATGACGGCGGCGGCCCTGGCCTCGCAGGCCCTCGGTGTGCTGCGTGGCGCTCCGGGCTACGACGAAACGCTCAGTCGGCGATCGAATCGCATGGTCTTCCAGCGTGGGTTCGTGCCCCGGCGGGGGTTCGTCATCACCGTCGGCAATGTCGTCAGTGGCGCCGGCGACACGTCGTTGCCTCGTCGTCGCAAACTCGTCACCGACCACGAAGACGTGCACGTGTGGCAGGCCCGCTGGTTCGGCCCGTTCTATCCGTTGCTCTACGGCGGATGGATGGCCGCCGGTGGGGCAGCAGGGGCGGTGCTGTGGGCCGTCGCGCGTCGATCCGACCCGTTCGTCAAGGTGGTGGAATCGTGCGCGTACTACCTCAATCCGTTCGAGTGGTGGGCCTACAGCCGCGACAACCATTGGCCGCCATCGGGCAAGGTCCGGGGCCTCGGTTGGCGGAACCCGATCGCGCGTCCCCTGCGCCGCCGCCCGGCCTGACTGCCTGCACCCTCGTTTGCGTCGGGTTTCCGGTGGGACGGCCCACCCGAACCCCGACGCAAACGTGAGAGTTCGTGGTGTCAACGCACCTGTGCGAGGAGTTCGAGGAGGGACGCGTTGAATTCGGCGGGCCGTTCCTGCTGGGTCCAGTGGCCGGCGCCGTCGATGAGGATCGACCCGCGGTACTCCGGCAGCCCGGCGTGGATCTCGTCGATCGTGTCGAGCCGTCCAGCGATCACACCGTCGCGGGTGCCGCCGATGAACGCGCACGGCACCGAGGGAGGCGGGAGTTGCCTGGTGAGGTCGTAGTCGGCGTCGAGATTCCGGTACCAGCTCAGCGGACCGAAGAACCCGCTCGTGCTGAACTGATCGGTGTAGATGTCGAGATCGTCGGCGTCGAGCCATGCGGGTACTCCCTCCGGGACCGTCTCGCCGCGGGTGATCGACTCGAGGAAGCCGGTGCCCTCCCTCGGTGGAAGTGGATCCGGCGGCGGGCCGAACATCTCACCGGAACCTCCCCACAAGGTGAGTCGCATCGTCTCGGCCACGTCGGCCTCCAACTCGGCTTCCGCGGGGCCGACCTCCTGGAAGTAGAGGATGTAGAAGAACCGGTCGCCCGACAGCGCCTGGAACAGGTCGGTCGGTCGCGCCGGCCAGTCCGTGTAGGGCACACTCACGTTGACGAGTCCGCGGACGCGTTCGGGATGCAGCCTCGACAGATCCCATACCACCATCGAACCCCAGTCGTGGCCGACGAACAGCGCGTCGTCGGCGTCGACATCGTCGAGCAGTCCTACGAGATCGGCGGCCAGGTGATCGGAGCGGTACGCGTCGACATCGGTCGGGGCGCTCGACATGGCGTAGCCGCGCTGGTCGGGCACCAGCACTCGGTAGCCGGCGGCGACGAGTGGCTCGACCTGGTGGCGCCATGAGTGCGAGCTCTCGGGGAAGCCGTGCACGAGCACGACGACCGGATCGCCGGGTGTGCCCGCGTCGATCACGTCGAGTTCGATTCCATTGGTGGCGATGCGTCGGCGCGTCGAGGGCATGGTCCGACTGTACGGAACCGGGACCACCTGCTCGGGAGCCGGAGGGCGTCGCGACGCAGTCAGCCGCCTGCGGTGGTGACGATGTCGGACCAGGCGAGGTCGTCGGCGTTCCACAACGCATCGAATGCGACGTCGATGCCGTCGTCGAACCCGAACCGGTTTCGGTGGTTGTACCGCCACCGTTGCTGGTTGGTCTCGACGCCCATCCGAGCAAGTCGCCCGGAGCAGTACGTGTCCCACGCTGCGTTCTCGGCCAAGGTCAGGTCGAGGTCGCCCGGTGCGTCCGCGAAGTCGGAGCGCATGCGGTCGTGAGCGCGAAGCAAGACCCGTCCCAGCGACTCCCGGGCGCCCGTGGCACTGAACGACATCGGATGCTTGCGATCCTCGAGCGCGCCGCTCTCGGCGTGCAGCGTGATCGTCGCATCGGACGATGCCGCGTCGATCTCCTCGTAGACCTTGGCGAGCGGCGTGGTCTCGTCGACGACGACCCGAATCGGGTTCGCGATCTCGAGTTGCTCCGCGAGCTCGGCGACGATCGATGCGATCTCGGCGGCGTCGTACCTGACGAACGTGAACTCCTCGGGGATCACGGTCACCTTCGCCGTCGAGGTCGGCGACGCCGCACGGGTCGTCAGGTCGGACATCGCTTGCGGCCCTTCAGACGTCGGCGCCGACGCGCTCGCGGTACTTGCGCACAGCTTCTTTGCGCTCCTCGAGGGCCTCGGCGTCCATCTGCGAGATGGTCTGCACTTCGTCGTCGGTGAATCCGGCGAGCTCGCGGAAACGCTTCGCCAGGCTGAACGAACTCTCGGCGCTCTCGCCGCGGGCGCCGCCGAAGCTGAACAGCTTGTCGACGACCTGCTGGAATTCGAGCGCCTTCGTGCGACGTTCCGGATCGTTGGCGGTGACCTTGCGAAGCCAGTCGGAGCCCATCTTCACGTGGGTGACTTCGTCGGCGAGCATCCAGTCTTCGCAGAACTCGAGATAGGGATCGCCGGCAACATCGCCGAACTCCTTCATCTGGGTGAACACGTCGATCGCCAGGCCTTCGAGCGCACGGTTGACGCCGGCCAGCCGGAGGATCGGGTCGTTCGAGCATGCTGCCTCGAACAGCACGGTGTTCTCGGCGAACTCGCCCAGTTCGGTGCCCATCCAGTCGGACAGCTTGGCGCTGATCTCGACGTGGCGGGCCTCGTCCCATGCCTGGCGGGCCATGTCGAGCTTCAACTCGAACGGGACCGTGTCGTTGGTGCCGTCGCCGGCGGCGAAGTCGTGGGCGGTGCGACCGGCACCCTCGAGGGCTTGGATCTCGCCGACCATGATCCCGTGCATCAGGCCACGCGCTGCGTCGGATGCGTCGTGGCGTTCCGGCGTGAGACGCTTGGAGGCGCCACGGCTCTTCGCCGAGGACTCCTTGACGTCGATGGCGGTACGGCCGTCCTTCATCCGTTCGGCCATGTTCGTCTGCACGAACCGCTCGTCGCGTGCAAGGTCTTCTACCGGAAAGAATTGACGCATCAGGCGCCCCCTTCAGTCGTGGCTGGCTGTGTCCCCGTGCCGATGCTATCGAACCCGGTGATCCCACCGGCCTCGACCATGATCGCTTCGAGCGTCGCCTGGTGTTCGGCGGCGCGGCGGACATGGTCTGGCGTGGTGATCAACGACTGCAACAGCATCTCGCCGTCGCGCCAGTCGTCGAACTCGTCTTGCAGGATGAAGTTGATCGAACGGATCGTTGGTGCATCGGTGATCTCGCTCGTGTTGTTGCGGTGGTAGGTGTACGCAGCGATGAATCGGGGGATGAGCACGCGATAGACGCCGACGAGTTTCTCGATCGTGAGCTCTGGTGCCTCGGGTTCGGTCATCGCCTCGATGAAGCGCTCCATGGCGGCGTTGGCGGGAACGGTGAGTCGTTCGGGCTTCATCTCGCGTAGTTCCGGGAGACGCTTGTGCCAGAGGTCGGCGTGCCAGGCGTGGTGGTAACAATGCGTGCCGAGGCGCATCTTCACGTCGAGTTCGGGCACGGTGGCGACCCAGCCACCGAGCGCCTCGAACAGCTTCATCTCGGTCCACTTGTAGTGGCCGACTCGGCGTGCGGTGTCGTCGACGCTGAACGAGCCGGGGATGTCTCGGCGGTCCCACGGAGCGAATGGTGGTCGTGCTGTCGACTCGATCTGGCTCGTGTCCGTCATCGCGCCGACGCTACCGAACTCGTCCGAACCCCCTCCGACCGGAGCTGCGATGAGCGAAGCGACCGCAGACGGCGGGTTGGTTCGTCGTTGGGGTGTGAACCGCGTCGGAGCTCCCGGTCAGTGGATCGGGCGGCCGGACGCCCAGGCGGCCTCTGCGGCGCCCAGGTCGGTGGCGGGTTCTCCGTCGGCGATGTACTCGAGCAGCATGCCGCGCCACGGCCCGGTGGCTTCGAGCTTGCCGAGGATCGCGCTGACGCCCCAGACGACCCGGTCGAGGATGACGAAGCTCGGGGGCATGTTGAGCTGTTCGATCACCGGGCCGTGCGGGCCCTGCACGTCGAAGATCTTGGCGATCGTCTCGCGCATCCAGTCACGGGTGAACGTGAACTCGTCCGTGAGGTACGGGATGTAGGGACTCGAGACGTAGTCGTACACCAGCGCCGGATCGAGGCCGTGGCCCTCGGGGAGGAAGTTCGAATGCACCATCTCGCGCACGAGCAACTCGGGGTCGCGGTCGATGATGATCGCATCGACCGTCGGACGCAGCGTCTCCCATTCGCCAGGCGACCATCGCTTGACCAGCCCGTAGTCGAGAAACGAGACGCTGCCGTCGTGGTGGAACTTGTAGTTGCCGGGATGCGGGTCACCATTGAAGATCCCGTGGCGCATGATCGCGCCCTGCGCGAATCGCCAGATGACCTCGCCGGCGCGTTGCTTGGTCTCGTACGACTCGGTGGTGCGGAACTGGTCGAACGTCATGCCGTCGATCCACTCGGTGGTCAGCACCCGTGCACTGCTCAACTCGGGCACCAGTTTCGGGATCCGCACCCACGGGTGACCCTGGAACCGCGACTCGAACTCGGCGAGGTTGCCCGCCTCGATAGAGTAGTCGAGTTCCTCTCGCATCCGGTCGCGCAACTCGTCGACGAGTCCCTTGGCGTCGAGGCCCTTGAGCATCATCGAAGAGAACATCGCATACATCACCTCGGCTGCGTCGAGGTCGCTCTCGATTGCCTCGTGGACGCCGGGATACTGCACCTTGACGGCTACGTCGCGTCCGTCGTGGGTGATCGCGCGATGGACCTGGCCGATCGAGGCAGCAGCCACGGGCATGTCGGACCAGTCGAGGAACAGTCTCTCCGGCGGCTTGCCGAAGTCGCCCTTCACTACGTTGGCGGCCAGCGTCGGTGCCATCGGGGCTGCGTCGGCTTGCAGCGTCGCGAGTGCCTCTTGAGCCTCGTCGGGGAGCGCTTCGAAGATGAAGGAGATCAGCTGCCCCGCCTTCATCAGCACACCCTTCATCTCACCGAGCTCCTTGGCGACGTCCTCGGCAGTGCGGATCGCGAACTGCTCGTCGAGCTGCGCCCGCCGTTCCTCGGCCGAACCGATGCCGCGCACGCGTGAGACGGCGAAGCGGGCGGAGTTCCGCGCCGAGAGTTTCCACACTCGGGCCGATCGGTTGAACCGGCTGGTGAGGGGCGACTCCTTCGCCTTCTGTGCTGCCGCGGCGAGCCCGGCGGCGAGCGCCACGACCGATGCGAGTCCGGCGACTGCTTTGCGTTGCATCACGCCCGCCGAGCGGTCGGGTCGTCGGCGAGAACGTGCTCGGGGATCGGCTCGCCGGTCACCTCGTCGGTCCAGTATGTGCCATCCGACAGACGCTCGAGCGCACGCTCGACCCCGGCGAGGTCGCGCTCGATCGTATCCAGATCGATCTGGGCATCTGGGGTACGAGGAGTGTCTGGCACGTCGCGTACCTCGAGGTTCGGCTCGGCGGGGGAGTCGGTCACGGAGCGAGAGGCTAGTCGCTCGTCGGTGACGGATCCCCCGGGGACAGGCGTGCTGCAATAAGGTCGCGGCGTGGCCGCAGACCGCCGTCGTCGATCTCGGTTGGGCGACCTTCCGCTCGCCGTCGCAATGCTGTTGCCGTCGGCGGTCATCCTCGGCGTGTTCGTGCTGTATCCACTCGGGCGGGCCGTGTGGCTCGGCCAGCAGCGGTGCGACAATTTCGGCAACAACTGCGTGTCACAGGGCTTCGGTCAGTACCTCGACCTGTTCCGCAGCACCGAGTTCCAGAACGCGCTCGGCGTCACGATCCGCTTCGCACTGATCACGGTGCCTGCCGGCGTGATCCTCGGCGTCGGACTTGCCGTGTTGGCCGACAAGTACCTGCGCGGAATCGGGGTCTTCCGAGGCATCTTCTCCTCGACGGTCGCCACGTCGGTCGCCGTCGCAAGCCTGATGTGGTTGTTCTTGCTGCAACCGTCAGTCGGGGCGCTCGCCAACATCGGATGGTTCAACTCGTTGTTCCCTTCGGTCAAGAGCCCGGGCTGGCTCCAGGATCCCGACACGGCGCTCTGGGCGGTCAGCGCGTCGAGCGTGTGGGCCAACCTCGGCTTCACGTTCATTCTCGTGACCGCCGGGCTGCAATCGATCCCGCGCGACCTCCACGAAGCGGCGGCCGTCGACGGTGCCGGAGGGGTCCGCCGGTTCTGGTCGATCACCGTGCCGATGCTGGGGCCCACGTTGTTGTTCGTCGTGATCGTGTCGTCGACACGCGCGTTCCAGGCATATGGCGAGATCGACCTGCTCACGGGTGGCGGCCCGCAGCCGACCAATCCCACGACCACCATCCCGTACTTCATCTACGGACAGAACTCACCGATCCGCAACGACACGGGGCTGCAGGCGGGTGCCGCGGTCCTGCTGTTCCTTCTGCTGCTCGTGCTGTCCGGGCTGCAGCTCGCGGGCGTCGGGCGACGGGTGCACTATGGCGACTGAACTCACCGACGACCTGACGATGCCCGTGCCGGGGGAGTTGGCCAAAGCAGCGCGACGGCGGCGCCCGATGCAGTCATTCGACGAACCCACCGGGGCCGGTCGACTCGGTCGGTATGCACTGCTGTGCGTCGTGACGTTCCTGGTGGTGTTCCCGATCTACACCACGGTGGTCGCAGCGCTGAAGCCGGGCAGCGAGGTGTTGAAGAACCCATTGGTGCCCACGACCGTGACCTTCGACGTACTGATCGAGGCCTGGAACGAGGGACGCCTCGGGCGGTACCTGTTCAACTCGTTCGTCGTTGCGTTCATCGTGACGGTGTTCCAGGTGGTCACCTCGGTGCTCGCTGCCTACGCCTTTGCGATCCTCGAATTCCCCGGCAAGCGGATCGCGTTCCTGCTCTTCGTTGCCACACTGCTGGTCCCGGCCGAAGCCACGCTCGTCGTCAACCTCGACACGATCGACGGACTCGGCTGGCTCAACACGTACCAGGGACTGGCCGTGCCGTTCCTGGCCACTGCCTTCGGCATCTTCCTGTTGCGCCAGGTGTTCCTCACGCTGCCGCGCGACCTGCGCGACGCTGCCGCGATCGATGGAGTCGGCCACCTCGGATTTCTCCGTCACGTCGCCGTTCCCCTCGTGCGGCCGACGATCGGTGCGCTCGCACTCTTCAGCTTCCTCGGCACGTGGAACCAATACCTGTGGCCGAACCTCGTGATCAACGAAGCCGACATGAACACGGTGCAGAGCGGCCTGCGGTTGCTCAGTCGTTCGAGCCTGTCCCAACCCAACCTGGTGATGGCCGGCACGGTGATCGCCGCGGTGCCGATCTTCGTCGCACTCTTCGTGTTCCAACGTCAACTCGTCCGCGGCCTCACCGCGGGCGCCGTGAAAGGATGACCTGATGTGGCCTTCATCTCGCGTTCGCGCTCGCTCGGTCCGACGCTCGACGCCTCATCGCACGGGGCTTCGTCTCGCTGCCTTTGCCGTCGTCGGCACCTCTGTCGCTGCGGCGTGCTCGTCGGGTGAGTCCGCGCTCGAGATCGACAGCGGCGGCGACGCGACCACGACCGTCGCCCCCGACGGGACCACGGACATCACGACCGATGCGAGCACACCCGACGAGACGGCCCTCGCCTCCACGACCACTGTCGCGCCCTTGGCGCAGTTCCCCGAGTGCCCCACAGGTGCGCTCGACAGTGCGGCCGGCCCGGTCGAGATCACGTTCTGGCATGGCATGAACGATGTGCTCGAAGACTCGTTGATCGAGCTGACCGACACCTACAACGCCAGCCAGGACCGGGTGAACGTCACCCTTCAGAACCAGACGAGCTACGACGCGGCGATCGACAAGTACATCCAGTCGAGCCCGGACAGCCGGCCCGACATGATCCAGGTTCCGGAGTACGCGCTGCAAGCGTTCGCCCAGTCCGACACGCTCATCCCGGTCGGGGCGTGCGTCGAGGACAGCGGATTCGACACGTCGCCGTTCCTCGACCGCGCGATCGACGCCTACACCTGGCAGGGAGTTCAGTGGGCGATGCCGTTCAACGTGAGCAACCCCGTCCTCTACTACCTGCGTCCGAAGTTCGAGGCGGCCGGACTCGACCCGAATGTTTCGCCGATCACGCTCGAAGATCTCCGCTCGGCATCGCAGCAGATCGTCGATTCGGACGCTGCCACCTACGGCTGGGTGCTCGACTCGGGCACCAACTCGGGCGGCGGCTGGTTTCTCGAGCAGTGGTTCGCGCGGGCCGACGAGCCCTACGCCGACAACGACAACGGTCGCAGCGCGCCCGCCACCGAGGTGCTCTTCGACAGCCCAACGGGTACCGAGTTGATGACGTACCTCCAGGACATGATCAACGATGGCTTGGCGGTGTCGGTCGGCGACAACACCGGCGGGCAGGACACCTTCTTGAAGCTGATCGACCCGGCGGCCGACGGAGCGATGACCATCGGTTCGAGCGCGTCGCTCGCCGGCGTGCTCGGAGCGATCGGCGGTGGACTCGCACCCGGATTGACCGCTGCGGATGTCGGGATCGGTCCGATGCCGGGCCCGAGTCCCGAACCGGGCGTCAACCTCGGAGGCGCCTCGCTGTGGATCGTCGACGGCAAGGGCGACGAGCGGGCGGCCGCAACGTGGGACTACATCACCTATCTGATCGATGCCGAGGTGCAGTCGCAGTGGGCGTCGCAGACCGGCTACGTGCCGGTACGCAGCGATGCGCTCGACCTCGAACCACTGTTGACGACCTATGCCGAGGATCCCCGGTTCCGCGTGGCCTATGACCAGATGGTCGGTGATGTCGAGAGCGACACGTCGCTCGCCCCGGTTGTGGGACCGCAGCGCGAGGTCCGAGTCGCCACGGCGAACGCCACTGCAGCGATTCTCAACGGCGCCGACGTCGCCGCGGCGCTCGCCGACGCTGCTGCTCAGGCCAACACCTTGATCACGAGCTACAACCAACGCAACTGAGCCCGGGGCCGCCGGGTCCTGCAAGCCGGGGCCCGACTCCGAGGGGCACCAGGCTTCGGTCGGGGATGCGCGTGGATGGCCTCGACTGTTGCGTTCGAGAACTCGCGGCCGTCGGATCGTCGAGTCGGCGCCGTGGTCGACGTCGAGCTACCGAAGCGCATGACCGCCACGACGATGACCGCGGGTATCGCGGCCATCAGGGTGATGAGCAGCTCGGCCCCCGGAGGTTCGCCGCAACATGGCCTGGTCGACTCAGGGGGTCGGCCGGACGGCCGGTAGGGTCGGCTCCATGGCTACAGCGTTCCCCCCGTTCGATGGTTCGGCTCCCAAGCAGCAGGACTTCAAGGAAGCTCCCGAGATGGGCATCGACCCTTCGAAGCGGTACACGGCGAAGCTCGACACGAGCCTCGGTGAGATCGTGATCGCCCTCGACGCCGTGAAGGCACCGAAGACGGTCAACAACTTCGTGTTCCTCGCGCTCAACCACTACTACGACGGTGTGATCTTCCACCGGATCATCAGCGGCTTCATGTGCCAGGGCGGCGACCCGACCGGCACCGGCCGCGGCGGCCCTGGGTACCGCTTCGAGGACGAACTGCCCAAGCCGCGTGATTATCAGATCGGCTCGGTCGCCATGGCGAACGCCGGACCCAACACCAACGGCAGCCAGTTCTTCATCGTGTCGGGCCCGTCCGGCGTCGGGCTGCCGCCGGCCTACAGCCTGTTCGGTCAGGTCGTGAAGGGCCTCGACATCGTCGATCAGATGCAGTCGGTGCCCACCGGTGGCGGCGACAAGCCGAAGACCGACGTCGTGATCAACGCCGTCGAGATCACCGTCGCCGACGACTGATCCGCCACGGCCGGTGCCAGGCATCGGAATGACCGGTTACGGTCCGGGCGGTGGCGACGCCGGTGCAGCTCTCGATCGCGCAGGCGCGCCGGATCGCGCTCGGTGCCCAGGGATTCAACGAGCCCCGACCGAGTGGGCGGGTCGATCGTCGCCACCTTCGACGCATTCTCGATCGGATGGGTCTCATCCAGATCGACTCGGTCAACGTGCTCGTGCGCAGCCAGGAGCTGCCACTGTTCGCCCGGCTTGGCCCCCATCCGCGGACGCTGATCGACGACGCAACGCGCCACGGCGATCTCTTCGAGTTCTGGGTGCACGAGGCGTGTCATGTCCCGATCGAGCTCTATCCCCTGCAGCGGTGGGCCATGGACGGACACCCCCGGTGGAAGCGGCTTCGGAGCTGGGCGGCGGCCAACCGTCCACTGGTGGACGACGTCTTGGATCGTGTGCGCGTCGACGGTCCGATCGTGGCGAGCGATCTCGAGATGCGCGTCCGGCCCAAGGGCACCTGGTGGGACTGGGACGACGGCAAGCTTGCACTCGAGTATCTGTTCCGCACCGGGGACGTGGTTGCGAGTCGGCGGCCGAACGACTTTGCCCGGTTGTACGACCTTGCGGAGCGAAGCATCCCCGCCGAGGTGCGGGCACAGCCGGGTTCGCCGGAACATGAAGCCAAGAAGGAGTTGCTCGTGCGGGCGGCGAAGCATCATGGCGTCGGTACGGCATCCGATCTCACCGACTATCACCGGCTCTCGCACACCCGAATTCTGTTGGCAGAACTGGTCGACGAGGGTCGTCTGCAGCCGGCGTCGGTGGAGGGGTGGGCGAAGCCGGCCTTCCTGCATCCCGAGGCCGTGTTGCCACGCCGGGTCAACACTCGTGCGCTGCTGAGTCCGTTCGACCCGGTGGTGTGGAACCGTGACCGCATCGAGCGGCTGTTCGGATTCCGCTACCGGATCGAGATCTACGTCCCCGAACCGAAACGGCAGTATGGCTACTACGTATTGCCCTTCCTGCTCGGCGACGAACTCGTCGCCAGGGTCGACCTGAAGGCCGATCGCAAGGCGGGTCGGCTGCTCGTCCAGAGCGCGTTCGGCGAGCCCGGCATCGACGCGCGCTACGTCGCCGACGAGTTGGCGGCGGAACTCACGTCCATGGCGTCGTGGCTCGGACTCGTCGACGGGATCGTGGTTGCGTCGCGCGGCGACCTCGCGCCGGCGCTGCGCCAGGCCGTCGATGCTGTCAGTTGGAACAACCCCTCACGTTGAAGACGGCATCGGCGATGTCCGGGAACGTGACGGTGTACTCCTCGGCATCGAGGGTCATCTCCACCTGGCTGACGGACTGGCCACCGCTCGTGGCGTCGAGGCTCAGATCGACTCCGGTGGTCGG
>Ga0307378_10003613_pt1 | contig 22554 bp, 22 predicted proteins | sample UN1MG_FD_202238 | JGI IMG/M metagenome (GOLD analysis project Ga0307378, IMG submission 202238) | Soil microbial communities from Risofladan, Vaasa, Finland - UN-1 | ecosystem: Environmental > Terrestrial > Soil > Coastal area > Acid sulfate soil | place: Finland: Risofladan, Vaasa | collected...
GGGGGGCGACCTCTTTTACGACCCGTTGTCCATGGGTTTATCCGCGGCATCAGCGGGGCCGTTGTGAGTTTCCCTGAGGAAGACGCTGCCCCCCGGCTCTGGCTGGTTGCGGAAGACGAGATCGAATCCGGAGGCGACCGTTCAAAACACGCCCATTTTCCGGTGAGCACCTGCACGACATGCGGTCAGCATTATTTCATTACTTTTTTGAAGGACTTTGATTTCACGGGCAAATCACCCGGCGGTGGGGAGTCTGCCGGCGGGTCTTTTTACTGGGAGCCCCTTGAAGAAGCCCTGGGGGGCAAAAGGGTAGTTTTGCTCGACCGGATTGCCGGCGGGAGCGATGATGAAGACCTCGAGGAAGAGCAAAGGGTTTCTCCGCTCTTTATTTGCCGGAAGTGCGGAGCGGCGCATCCGTGCGATGTGGCGCGCTGCCTGCACTGCGGAGCGCCAGGTTCTATGGTCACGCTGTACGCCGTCCGGCAGAAAAAGGATAACCCTGGTTTCCTAACTCGGTGCCTGTCCTGTGGTGCCAATGGAAGACAAATTGGCTCGCGCTACCGAGAGCCGGCCCGCCCGGTGCGCGCTACGACGGTGGCCGATGTCCACGTCTTAACGCAGGACATGGTTCATAATTCGGAGCGACCGAGACTTCTCGTTTTTTGCGATAACCGCCAAGATGCGGCTTTTCAGGCGGGCTGGATGAAAGACCACGCCAGGCGATTCCGGCTGCGCGCACTGATGGTCGAGGGAATAAAAACGCAAACTGTCTCTGTTGGTGACCTGGCTCTCTATCTAGACGATAGGATCGAGAGAGACGATTCGCTATCGCGGGCCCTCATTCCCGAGGTCTGGCAAGTGGCCAGGAAGGAGGGAGGCGGTGGGCGGCACCAACAAGAACGCCGTAAATTCCTCCGCATCCAGGTTCTGCGTGAAATAACGATGGCGCCGCGGCAGCCTATCGGACTCGAACCCTGGGGCCGAATGAAGGTTGATTACGAGGGCCTTGATGCGGCTCTGCCCTGGATTCAGGAGACGGCGAGGGACATCGGCGTTCCTGCAGAGGATATGAGAGATGGCGTTGCCGGTTTGCTCGATGACCTCAGGCGCAAGCGTGTCCTTTATGATCCTGAATATGAAATCTTCTCCAGGTATTGGCAGGATGGGGATTTGGAGATCCAGCAGGGTTACCTTCCTCAGATCCGCTCCCCACGTGCGACCAAGCTCCGCCGTGCTAACGATGAAGAAAAAGACTATGTAATCCAGTGGCTGAGCGAGAAGGGCGACACGACAATTCGACAACTGGTTAAGAAGTGGGGCGTGCCGGTCGACGACGCCGAGGCATTTGCAGAAGCCATGTTCGACTTTCTGGTTAAGAACCGTTTCATTGTGCCAGTTCGGCTAAAGGGATCGAAAGGAAATCCATTACCGAATGTCAGCGAAGTTTTTCAAGTCGACGCCGACCGCTTGAGATTGCAGCACAGCCACGGCGTATGGCGTTGTAAGAAGTGCCGCCGGAGGTCCCTGCGGCGGATGCCAAATCTAAAGTGCGCTGCATGGCGCTGTGACGGTGACCTCGAATTTGTCCGCGAGGATCCGGACGACTACAACCTTCATCTCCTCGACCAGAATTATACAATGCTCCGGCCTGAGGAGCACACGGCCATGGTTCCAGACGCGAACCGGGAAAGGCTGGAAAATCTATTCAAGGGGACTTCGGACGCTGTCAACGCGTTCGTGTGCACCCCGACGCTCGAATTAGGTGTCGATATTGGACAGCTCGACGCGATCCTCATGCGCAATGTGCCCCCTCTCCCGGCAAACTATTGGCAGAGGGCGGGGCGGGCAGGGAGGCGGCACCGTATGGCCGTTGATTTAACATATTGTCGACCGGTCTCCCATGACAGAGCTTATTTTGCTGAGCCGCTCAAACTGCTCGAGGGACGGGTCGATCCCCCAGCCTTCAACCTGCGAAACGATCAGATGGTGGCCAAACACGTCCATGCCACGGTCATTGCGCGGTTACATCAGTATGCGCGGGATTCCGGGAGAACAAAGGCTGAGCGAGAGGAAATAGACCTGATCCTAAAAACATGTCTGCCCGGAGAGGTTTCCGCATATCTTTTTGATAAAGGCTTGGTAAGGGGCGATGCTTTCGACCTTGGGCCTCTCAGGAAAATCGTGGATCACAATATGGATGACCTGTGTGCATATGTCGAGCAGGCTTTCAGCCATGGATGGCCACAGGCAGATGCGGATGTAACGAAGCCAGAAGCGTTGAGAGCTCACGTTGGCAACTTCGTTAAACGATTAGATGAGGTAATTGCCCGATTGCGGCGGCGACTCATGTGGGCAATGGCGGAAATCAGCCGATTGAACGATATCCGAAAAAAACAGGGGACTCTCGAGCCGGAGGAAGAGGCCATATTCAGACGGTGCGATGATCTCGTCAAGAGGATGAAGGGAGTGGCGAAGCGGAAGCGGCGTGAAGCCGAGGGCTATAGCGATGTCAATACATTCGGGGTCTTGGCAGCGGAGGGTTTTCTTCCCGGATATGGCCTTGAAGTCGGATCAATCCTGGGAACGGCAGAAATTCCATATTGGAGCCGGACAGGAGAAATGGAGTTCGCCTTGCCTCGGCCGCCAAGCGTGGCGCTGAGAGAATACGTTCCGGGGAACTTGATCTATGCTAACGGCCATAGCTTCGTGGCTAGGCACTTCCATAGGGATATAGAAGAAGAAAAAGTTGATATACCGGTTTTCGAGATCTCCACCCAGCGGCAAGCGGTTAAGCAGATCGAAGGAAGTTGTGCGGCGGGTGCTATGGGAGTGACGGTGTTGCCGGCTATCTCGGTTAGTGATGTCGAGCTTGTCCACCAGTCCCACATCTCGGATGAAGAAGAAGTTCGCTTCCAATTGGGCGTCGCCGTTTACGGCATAGATAGGGGGCAGCACAACGGAGGAAACGCGTATGCTTGGGGTGCCCAAAGCGTCCATCATCGGAGGGGAGTGCGATTGCGTTTGGTAAACGTCGGAGCTCCGGCAGCAATCGAGCGCTTTGATAGGTTTGGCTTCCCGGTATGTTTGGTCTGCGGCCAGAGTGTCTCGCCCATTTCATCGGAAAGGCAACTCGATCATTTTGTCAGGTCCCACGAGGAAAGGTGCGGAAAAAAGGCGGGTGGCGTTGGGTTTTATGCCGATGTCGTTGCTGATAGTCTTTCGGTCCCTGCATGCCCGGATCATGTAACGGCGTTCAGCGTTCTCGAAGCACTTCGCTTTGGGGCAACCCGCGTTTTGGACATGCACTTGGAAGACCTTCAAATCCTCGTGGTTGGGCATGTCGATAGGGATGATGTTGATGCATACCTTTGGGACCCGATGCCCGGAGGATCCGGACTGCTCGATCAGGTTTGCGAGCGCTTTGAAGAAATTCGGGCGGTAGCGTTGGAAGTCGTCAAAGACTGTCCTGGGGCATGCGAAGTGTCCTGCATAGATTGCCTTCAGACTTTCCATAATAGTTATTATCATAAGTACTTGAGCCGGAAAGTTGCGGAGGAGAGGCTGGAAGGATGGGGTGAGCAGCTAGCTTTTGCGCATGAAATCCCGGCAGTTCAGGTCGAAGCACAGACAGAGGAAGGAGGTCTCCCGGTAAATGAGGCGGAGAGAAAGCTGCGTCATTTGCTCGCTGCGGCCGGCTTTCCTGAGGGAATACGAGACGAGCAGATTCGGTTGGACCGAACAATCGGGACGACTACGCCGGATGTAATTTATCGCGCTCCCCATCATGGGCAGGACGAAGGCATCTGCATCTACCTTGACGGGCTGAGCAAACATATTCATGGGAACCCGGCTACAAGAGAAAAGGATCAGCGCATCCGTACCTGGCTTCGAAACCACGGATATGAGGTTATTGAGATAGCTGTGTCAGATTTATCTGATCAGGGTGCTATGGTGAGGCATTTTCGGAAGTTGGCCGGATATCTAGGCGATGCCGAATTACGTGAGAAGGTCAAGGACGATCCTTCGTGGCACGCCAAGGCTACTGAAGCTGCAGCTGGATTTAAGCGGTTTTTTGTGAAAATAGTAACGCCAAAACCTGAAGAGAGGTATATCCGCTGCGTGCCGCTGATTCCTTTGGCGGCTGCAGCCGGGGCTTTCAGCGAATCCCAAGAAGTAAGTCCAGAGGATTACGAATGGATAGAGATCGAGACCGGCCATCGGTTGAGGCCGGGGATTTTTGTAGCCCGGGTTAAGGGAAAATCGATGGAGCCTGCGGTTCCGCATGGATCATATTGCCTATTTCGCGCGCCCGTCGAGGGAAGCCGACAAGGGAAGACAGTACTTGTGCAGCTTCGGGACATGACTGACCCGGAGACCGGCGGCCGCTATACAGTGAAACGTTACCAAAGCGAGAAGGCGATTTCGGAAGACGGCGCCTGGCGGCATGTGAAAATTAACCTCAAGTCGATCAATCCCGATTTTGGGCCAATTGAATTTACTGCCGAGGACGAGAACGACATTCGCGTAATAGCCGAGGTGATTGAGGTGCTCGGGTGAGCGACAGGACTTATTGAGGGAAAACAAGGAGAAGAGATAAGATGTTCGATTTCATGCCCTTCACGGTATCTTGGCAATCTAGCGACAAGGAAAAACTTCTCGCGATTCTAGATTATCTTGAGAATCTGATAAAAGACATAATCATCGAAGAAGAGAAGGTTAGTCTATTTGGAACTGATTATAGGGAACCCGGGTTTTGGTCCCAAGTGATAGATGAAGATGTCCTAAAAAGGATGCGTGCTGCGCGGCCGGAAATTGAAAGTCGGATAGAAAAGGCAAAATTGCGTGTTCGGGAGATGAACGAAGAGGCCGCATACTCGCACGGTTTATCAGGGCCTGAGCTCGATGTGAAGTTGGAAACCCTAGCTTGGGTGTCAAGAGAGCTGGTCACGGCAGTCCGTACAAAGACACCTAGCTCGGGGCCTAGAAAAAGCCGAAGATTAGTTAGCCTTGTTAAGAAGAACTTTAAAGTGATCGAAGTCGCTGTCGGGAGTATTTTGGAGGCCACTGGAGCTAAGACAGCGCTAAAGGAGATTATCGGCATATTCACTCACTCGTTTAAGGACTTTCGCAAGAAATAATGCTCGCCGATAATTGTTGCTTAGAATCTATTTGTAGGATGAATCGATATATGAGAGCTGTTGCGCCCATTACAATAGGATGCGTGCGCAGAGTCTCACAAATTGCCATGAAGGAGAGAATTAGATGTCTAAAGAGAAGCAACTTGTTAGTCAATACCTAGAAAATATCTCGCGAGATGCCTTAGAGAAATATCAGTACATCGTCCGAAATTACGTCCGTGATCGTCAGGGCGTCTATGCCCTTTTTAGACGAGGAAAGCTTTACTACGTTGGCCTTGCGCACAATCTGCGCTCTCGTCTCCAGACTCATCTTAGGGATCACCACGCTGAATCTTGGGACCGCTTCAGCGTATATTTGACAATAGGTGATGCGCACTTGAAGGAATTAGAATCATTAGTCTTGAGGATAACTAAGCCCCAAGGAAATAAGCTAAAAGGCAAATTTCTTAGAGCAGAGAATTTGCGTCGAAAATTTTCATATGACATTCACCAGACACAAAAATCCGAGCTAATATCAATGATGGGAAGTACTGTTTTAATTAAGAAGATCAGGCTTGTAAAAAGAACAGAGAAACCGGCAGCTTTAGCTGGATATATTCGTGGGCCAATGAAGTTACGTGCTAGCTACAAAGGAAACGTACTTACTGCACAAGTAAGGAGAGATGGCACGATTCGTGTTGCGGGAAAGAAATATTTTTCACCTTCTGTAGCTGCAGCCAAGGCCTGTAAACGCCGGAGCTGCAATGGCTGGACCTTCTGGAAATATGAGAGAGCGCCTGGTGATTGGGTTCTACTAGATTATCTAAGGAGATGAGGAAAGGATTGCAGGTTGCCTAGCGGGTTTCCGTAAGCACATCGATATGTAAAAAACCGTAAGGACATCGATATGTGATTTGATCATCGCTTAGACTTCTTCCCAGTCCGCTGGGAAGGAGACACAAGCGATGAGCGACAGGAACGAGTATGAGATCCGATCCAAAGCCATTCAGCTCCACAAAGCCGGAATCGGCTTCAATGGCATTCTTCGGAGGGTCCAACGGAGTTGCTTCTGGCTTACCAAGTGGCTGCGACGATATCGAGAACATGGGACGGCGGGACTGTATGATCAGAGCCGTGCGCCGAAACATATCCGGAATAGAGCTTGCCAGCCGCTCGTCCGCAAGATCCTGGCTCTGCGTGATGAACTGGCTGCCCATAAGACCCGCCGGGCCGCTTTTGCCGGCATCGGCGCCGAGACGATCCATTTCGAGCTCCAGCGACGGGGCATCCGTAAGCTTCCCGCCATCTCGACCATCGAGAAGATCCTGGCCCGGGCCGGCAAGACGAAAAGGGTTAAAGCTCGACGTCCGCCCGGCGGACCGCCCTATCCCTATGTCCCGGCCCATAAAATGGGCGATCTCCAGCAGACTGACCTGGTCGGTCCCCGTTATCTGCGAGGCCCCCGGGGAATCACTCGCTTCTACTCCTTCCAGACTATCGATGTCGTCGGTCAAACAGCCTCGGCCAGCCAGTTCCCCGATAAACAGACTATCTCGCTCTGCCGCTATCTTGTTGAGTCCTGGCGATTTATGGGGCTGCCCCGAGTCTCTCAGATGGATAATGAGATGTCCGCCTCGGGAGGAGGCCGCTATCGCTACAGTCTCTCCCAGGTCATCAGACTCCATCTCCTGTTGGGGATCCAACTTCTCTTTATCCCGCAAGGAGAGCCAGGACGCAACGCCGCCGTGGAAAGCTTTAACGGCCTCTGGGAGAAACGCGTCCTTTTTCAGACCTGTCCCGATCTGCGGACTCTGCGCCGGACAAGCGGTCGCTTCCTTCGCTATCACCACATCCAGAAACCCAGTCGAAGTTTCACCCTGGCCGAGCATGGGACCCGCTTCCCCGGGGTGCTTCGCAATCGGCTCTGGGCGACCCTCCGCCATCTTCCGGACGGCTTCTCCCTTGATCATTACATCGATGCCCGCGGTCACTTGGCTCTCCCCATCGCTAAAGGCCGCGTCTCGTTTGTCCGCAAGGTCGATGCGCACGGCCGCATCGAGTTCAACGGCTCCAAATACTTCATCCGCCGCAAACTGGAAAGGCAATACGTCGTGGCCACGCTCTCCACGCATCACCGGAGAGTCTTCATCAAGCATGAGGGCAGGCTCATCAAGACGATCCCATTCCCCTTCAAAGGAAAGGTTATCGATCCTCTTATCTGAGCATTTACATATCGATGTCCTTACGGTTCCAAGCATTAAGAATCGCATATCGATGTCCTTACGGCTGCCAATTAGAAATTAAATGATATTTAAAATTTATCCCGCCCTTCATGAGGATATCAACTCTGGCTGGGTTTGGCTAGGAAAAAGGGAATGCAGCCAAAGGGCGGTCGTAAAGATTAAAAATAGGGTGGCCAAGAAATCCATATATTGCGAGGCCCTGGAAATAGACGGCAACTTCGTGAAGAAGTATAAAGAAAAAACAGGAAAGCTAATCGATTCTCCAGAAAATGTATTAATCATAAACGAATGGTATAGAAAGCGACTCGGGAACTTAGAGCTTAAACAAGAATACGACCTTGAAATTTATTATGAGGTAGATTTTCCCGGAAGAGTCAGGGCCGTAATGCAGCACCCCCAGGAGGCAATAAGAATCGCCTCCTGGCTTGCCTTAGCAAGCATTCTTATCGGAGTCTTTGGATTAGCGATAAGCCTAATTTCTCTTATCTTATAGTGGCTAAATTCAGAGAGTTAGCTTGTCTGGCGTAGAATCAGATGTACTATTTTGCTTATGGCTCTAATATGAGTCATTCACAAATGCGCCAGAGATGTCCCAGCAGTAGTTTCTTCAAGCGTGCATTTCTTTTGGGCTATAAACTCATTTTTGAGGGGTACTCGATTAATTGGAAGGGGCCTGTAAGCAATGTTGTCGAATCGTCTGATGATATCGTTTGGGGAGGAATCTTTAAGATAAATGAAGATGACTTGGCAGCCCTCGACTGTTATGAGGGATATCCCAAGAGCTACAACAGGCGACAGGTAGCGCTTGAGGACGATGAGGGAAAAGAATTTAGAGCTATTCTATATTACCGAGTCTCAAGAGGTTCTGGGGAGCCATCGCGTGATTATCTGAATAAGATTATCGAGGGCGCAAGAGATTGTGGCCTTCCCGAGGAATATATAATCAAGTTGTCAGAACTACTCGATTCGGGAGAAGGCTTGCGATGATACCTAATAATATAAATCGAGAGCATATGACCTGCCCCCTCAAATCGATCCACCCGATGTGTTAGGATTCTGCCGGAGGGGCCTCACCCGAAAACTGGTCCAGCAAAAATAATGTTTTTTGGCTCTTTTTCTTCGGGCCGAGATAGAGTACAAGATAATCAGGTCCAGCGAATATGAGACGGGCAGTCCAATATCTCCTCGGCTTTTGCGCTGAGCATAGGCTCGAGAAGAAATACCTTATTGTTCCCTCCTATCAGGTCGGACATCAGGTTGGGGAAGCGTTGGGGAAGGAGGGCGGGAGCTGGGTTAATCTGCTGGAAATGGTATGCTGAATTCCTAGGGCAATGGTAAACAGAAATCCTATGGTCATGGTAAACAGAAATCCCATTGTCTGGGTAATGCACGAAAATAGGGGACACGATCCCAATTCCGGAGAATTGGGCCATGTCCCCGAATTTCTTAGCTATTCTTTCGGCAGGATCCTTAGATGAATTCCGGATGGATATTGGGATGTCCTGTAAACACGATGGGTCGCCTTCTCGAAATCCTTTTCAGCAGCTTCGCAAATATTGCAGAACTTTTGGGGATTGCGGTCGAAAGGGACCGACAAATTGGTGAGTCTAATCCATCGCCCACGTTCGCTTTATGGCCCCGGGGTCTTCGCCGTCATAGATGACCCGCCCGCCGTCGAGCGCGATGAAACGCCGGCCGATCCGCGCCGCGAACTCGAGGTCGTGAGTGGCTATGAGCATAGCGGTGCTCAGTCCCCCGAGAAGGCGCGCCAGGGCCTGCTTGCCCGGGGGGTCGAGGCTGGCCGACGGCTCGTCGAGGAGAAGGAGCGGCGGGGCCGTGACGAGCGCTCCGGCGAGGGCGACGCGTTGTTTCTGGCCGTGCGACAGATGGTGGAGCGGCCACTCGGCGAGTTTCCCGACGCCGAGGCCGTCGAGAGCCGCCGCCGCCCTGCTATAGGCCTCCTTCCGTTCCACTCCCCGCCGCAGGACTCCGAAGGCCGCGTCCTCGATCACCCGCGGAAAAAGGAGCTGGTCCTCGGGAACGTTGAACAGGAAGCCGACCTTCTCACGGACCTCGGCCGCCGTGCGACGGCCGACGGGCGTGCCGCAAACGCGGATCTCGCCCTCGTGCCCGACGAGCCCCACCGCGGCCATCAGGAGCGTCGTTTTGCCAGAGCCGTTGAGCCCGACGAGGGCCGCCCGCTCCCCTGCGGCGAGCGAGAACGTCACGTCCTCGAGGACCGGCGCCGTGCCCCGCTCATAGCGGACGGTTACGCGGTCGAAGGTCAGCGCAGGGGCGACGTTCATCACAGCCATCTCCACCGCAGCGCCGCGGCCAGCGCCATCACGGCCACAGCCAGGGCGATGACGCCCGCGTCGGCTGCTCCGACGGCCCTTTGTCCGAAAACCCGGAGGTCGGCCTCGGCGTAGCCTCGGAATTCCATGGCTGCGGCCAGACGGTCGGCGCGATCGACGATCCTCGGAAGCCAGACCCGGGGAAGAGACGTCAGCGCCCGCAGGGCGGCCCGGCCGCTCCCCGAAGCGCCGCGCACGGCGATGGCCGCGGCCACGCGCTTCGTCTCGGCAAGGAGTGCGGATGTCTGGTGGATGATTTGAACGAGAATGGCCGTGAAGACGCGCGGCACGGGAAGAGCCAGGAGACCGCTGCGCAGGTCACTCCCCGTGAGCGTGGATATGGTCGCGCCTGCGACAAGGACCCCGGCCATGCCGTGAAGCAGGATATCCCAGGGCGCGGCCAACGCTCCCGCCCAGCCGGTCCCCGGCGACGTGACGGATGGCCCTTTCACGAGAAGAGGCAGGAGGAGAAAGTATGGCAGGAACATGGCCAGGCCCAGGAGGGCAAAAGAGCGCGCGGTCCGGACGGGCAGGCCGCAGGCGGCGACCCAGGCGGCCGTCGTGGCCGCGATAAGGGCAACCCCCGGAGCGGAAAGGGCCGGCGCCGTCAGGCAGGCCGCGAAGACGATCGTGCCGGCGAGAATCCGGCTCTGCGGCGCCAGCCGGGCCGCCGGTCCGCGGCCGCTCCCCCAGATATCATGCCAGGACGTCCACATCCCTCCCGCTCCTGTCCCGCCTTCCTTTAGCCATCGCGGCCTTCTGGGTGAACCGCCGTGACCAGGTATCGGTCCGCTGCGTCGACGACCGTCGTCACGCGAAAGCCGTGTTGTTCGAGGAGGGCGGCCGTAATGGCCGCGGGCTGGAGGGCGTCGTGATGGATGGGCCCGTCGGTCGAGGCATGGACTTCGGTGACTTTATGGCGCGACGAAAGGTGCCAGATGTGGAGATATCCGCCGGGCTTGAGCACTCGGCCGAGTTCCTCGGCGGCCGCCCCCGGGTCGCCGATGTGCGGCCAGACGGAGAAACAGAAAGCGCGGTCGCAGGCAGCGCTCGGAAGCGGCAGACGGCGGACGTCCGCGACGTGCCATTCGACCCGCGGGTCCCGGGTCTTGCGCCTGGCCTCCTCGATCATCCGAGGCGCGATGTCGACAGCGACGACCCGTCCCGCGGAGGAAAGCCTGGCCAGGAGGGCCAGGGTCAGGTTTCCCGTTCCGCAGCCGACATCGAGTACGGTCTCATGCGGGCCGACGCCGAATTCATCGAGCCCCGCGCCCAATTTCGCGGCGAGCGACGGCAAGTCTTCCCAACCGTCCCATTTTCCGGCGATGCCGTCGAAGTACGCGGCCTTCGCGTCGTTGCTCATCAGGGAACTCTGTTGACCCGGTTTGTCTATGCTTGCCCGCGGCTGCAGGCGCGGCTTGTTCCTCAGCCTGGCCACGGGAGGGACGACCGCGATAATCAAGAGGATCCCCGGCCAGCCGCCGAGGAGCGACAACCCGGCCATGAACCGGGCGGGAAGCGCGATCGCCAGCGAAAACGCATAGACGAGCGCGACATAAAGCGCCCGGCCGAATAGGAGGACGGGCACCAGGACGAGCCATTCGTTGGTTTTCGGCCATCGCGTCACGACCGCCGCGACGAGGCCCGACATAACCGCGAGCTCGAGCGACATGAAGATCGCCACAGGGGGATAGAAAGGCGGCATGCCGGTTACGGCGCCTGAAAGAACCGGCACGACGAGCGCTGTCGCAACGGCCAACCGCGGGGGGACGAAAAAGGCCAGGGTCACGAGCGGCAGGTACATCGGCATGAACACGTGGCCGAGCCGAATCAGATGGAAGACGACCGGGAAAAGAAGCGCCGCGGCCCCGAACAGGCCGCAATAAGCCAGGTCGCGGGCGGGGGAGCGGTCTCTCATAGTTTTAGCCGTTTTTCTCCGTCACTTCCAGGCCGCCGATGCCCTTGCGGCGCAGGGCCTCGAGCCCGGCCGATACAGTAGCACGATAATTATTATTCGTAACACCCCGATTCTACGGGCGACCTTCGTCGATGTCAAGGTTGGGAGGGTGCCGGGTCAGCCGAGCTTTTTGCCGGTGCTCGCCATGTTGACCGTTCCCTGGAGGACGCCCTTGACCGAGCGGAGGGAATCGGCCAGCCGGCGGACCTCGGCGGCCCGGCCGCGGACGGCAATGATCTCCAGACAGTGGTCGGGGTCGAGATGGATGTGCTGGGTGGAAATGATCAGATCGTGGGCGTCGTGCTGGAGGTCGGTGAGGCGGTTGACGAGGTCTTTCTTGTGATGATCGTAGACGAGGGTGATGGCGCCGGCGACCTCGCCCCCCTTCCGCCATTCCTCCTCGACGAGCGCACCGCGGATGAGATCGCGGAAGGCTTCGGACCGGCTGGCGTAGCCGCGTTCGGCGATGAGCGCGTCAAACGGGCCGAGGAGATCCCGGCCGAGCGAGACCCCGAAGCGGATGAGCTTGTTCATGGGCGCAAGTGTAACTTCGAGGAAAAAATAGCATGACCCACGGGCCGAGTCAAATAGCAGAATTGACCCCCCGCCGGCGCCGCCGGCCGGAGCGAATTTTCCTACTGTCTTAGTCCGGTTTTGGAAAATTAGCCTTTCTTAGGAGGAGTTCTGGGGAGACGATCCGATTTCCAGAGAACTGGAGAGATTTGGTGACACGTACGAAATTCAAGAGAATTTCCGAACATGTCACCAAATCTCCAGTCACCTTGTTCGTTCGGTGATGGCCTATTTTTTGACTTCCCTCGGCTTCAGTTCAAAGCCGATGGCCGTGAAGAGACTCAGATAATTAAGGGCCTCCCAACTTTCCACAATTTTTCCGTTTTCAAATCGTAATATTTCAATACCGCCTAGTACTAATTTATTTCCTGTGGGCGCCAAACCGTCAACCTCCCCTGTATGAGTACCCCTGGCAATATATCTATGCACCACCCTGTCTCCTTTGGCGATCAATTCTTCATTGCTCATAGTCCTATCAGGAAACATTTCTATTTCCTTTTTAAGTTGTTCTAACAAGTTCTCAAGGGATGCGGTCTGTCCTGTTTCGTTGTGGTAAACATAGTCGGGAGAAAAGATTTCCTTAAGAGCCTCAAAATCTCCCTTTATCCAGGCGTCCGCAAGGCGTAGAGTCAATGCCGTATTTTCTTCCTCAAGCTTCGCCTGGGCTCTGAACTTCTCAAGCGCTGCTTGTTCGGCCTTGTTCTGGCAGCCAAACGCAAAGCAAAGGAGAATGACCATGGCACTGACTAATAATGAATTTTTCATTTTTCCCTCCGAAATTTTGATGAGGTCATTGGACTTGACTTGACGATACTTGTCAAGCCGGGTTTAGGTCAGACTACTCAGCGGCCGCTGGAAATAAGGTGACAGTTACCAAATTCGCTCCCCCTCTCCTTCATCCTCCCCCACCAGGGGGGAGGATGCTTGTGAACTCCCTCGCCCTTGACGGGAGAGGGTCGGGGAGAGGGTGAGACCGAAAATTTGGAAACAGTCACCTTATTTTCAGTGCCCTCCGACAACCTTGTAGCCCTCGTCCTTCAGCTTCAGGGCCCATCTTTTCTCGGCGGCCTTCGAGGAGGCCGCGTCGAAATACCTGAATTCAGGCGCAAGGTCCATGCGCAGGCATTGGCCGTACTTGCGGACCGATCGTGAGTAGAGCCGGCCGCGCCTGTTTCTCTTGCCCTTGATGTGCTCCTTATATCGCGCTTCGGGTGTCTTGGAAGTTTCGCCGATATACACGAACCCTTTCCCGGGATCCCGGCAGCCCTTCGGATCCATCTCGATCACATAGACCGTCCAGACCCTCGTGTCGCGGTTGACCGTGTAACCTTCGCTCCGGAGGCACCGGATGGCGATCCGGCATTCCCGCTTGGCGTCGTCCCGGTCAAGAAAGGGGCCGGAGATGAGATCGTCGCGCAGCCTGACCAAGTGCCCCTGCAACCAGGCCGGGCCGCGGCCCCTTTTGAGCCTGCCATACCGGACCGCCGGCTCTTCGATCGTAAGGCCCACATAGAGATTAGGCTTATCGGAATCGCGACGCGGGACGACGTCATCGAGCTCGACCACGAGCACCCAATTCCTCGGCGCGCTCAATCTTCTCATCTATCCGGTTCCTTCTCGGAACTGTATCACCGGCGGCGGACCGGCACCGGTTTTCCCTCCTCCCATCGCCGGGGATGATAAATCGCCGCGTCGCCGGGTGTCAAGGTGAGTTGAAGTGCCTTTCGCCTCTTTCCTCTTGTTGGAAGTTTGAGTTAACCTGAATTATTCATGAAACAAAGAATAAAAAACTCCCTCTCCCTGGAGAGACTGTGTCGAAATGTCATTGCGAAGGAGCGTAACGACTTAAGCAATCTCATAAGGTATTGAACATAAAGGAGATTGCTTCGCTCCCAAAGGTCGCTCGCAAAGACAATTGGCAATTGTGACACAGTCTCGGACGGGAGAGGGTCGGGGAGAGGGTGATAGTAAATAGATCCCCCTCCCCTCCATCCCCTCCCGCCAGGGGAGGGGGGGATTTCTTCGCACTTTTTGTGAATAATTCAGGTTAAGTTTGTTTCTGTGACATGGTAAATTAATCAGGGAGAAGATGAGAGGCGAGAGAAAGATAATGGACACACGGAAAATCGTAGGAGTCATGGGATTGGCAGCGTTGATTATACTGATCGGTGCATGTGAGGACGTCATCGATTGCCCGCTGTTCACCCACTTTATGAAAAAAAAGGCGATTCCCCTGGAATCAGATGAAGGCCGGGCGCTACTTCGGGGGCATGAGGCACCAGATTATCTTCCACTCAAGAAAAACTGGGTGGCTCAATTGAGAATGCACTGTTGCATTGCTTCTGCGGTGATTGTGATGAATACCATACAGCCTGGAAAGAGCTATACGCAAAATAATCTATATACTCCGGAAACAGAGTCCATTATTACTCAGGACGAGGTCTTTCGTGGGAAGTTCACGCTCGAGAAGCTCGCGGATATGATTCATACCCGCAGTGGACTAAAAACTGAATACTATCATGCAGGGCTGGGAAAGTCGGAGGCCGGCCGGTCTCAGTTTCTGGAGCATCTTAAGAATAACAGAAAGAGTCCCGACGACCAGATGATTATCAATTATTCCTTGGCTTCCGTACGGGGCTATGGGACCGGGGGTGGCCACTGTTCGCCCGTCGCCGAATATAATGAAGAAAAAGATATGGTCTTGATGCTTGAAGTGGCTGGGAAAGACCGGGAATTCTGGATCCGTTCAAAAGACATTTATACAGCAATGAATACGACAGACCCGGTTTGTGATAAACATCGAGGTTGGCTGATCGTGAGGAAGTAGGCTCTCTCCAGCGGGGACACGATCCGACGTCTTCCTGGAAAAGGGCAAATACAACCCCTCGCTGAGGCTGGCCCACGATATCGCGCAATACTTCCGCCTGCCCATCGAGGAAGTCTTTCTGTCCGACACTGAGGCCGGCTTTACCCCGATAGACAAATAGGGTTGCATTCCCTAAGAGCAGAAGGTAATTCCGGGGACACTTGCCATATCTCAGTGGTTGACTATCTTGCGAGGCGCAAGGCTTTCCGGATTTCCTTTTCATCGTTTGAGAGCCTATTGAAATCCGCGGCCTTCCAACGCATCGCCTTACCCATTTTGTGGGGTTTGCACAGAGCGCACGATCTTTTTTTCTTTTTTAATCGCTTTCGCATTGAATATATATCCTTGGCTGCCTTGTTGTCTGCATGATGCTGTTATAAGCCCGTCAGCTTGGAGCTGACCAGGCGATTGAGACTGATTCCCTCTTCAGCGGCCTTGACCGCGAGAGCGCGGTGGACTTCCGGCGGAATCCTGACGACGAATTTTCCACTGAATGATCTTCCAGAAATCGGGGAGGGAGGGGCCTCTCCCTTGTTCTCCATATCTTGAACGGCCTTTTTCACTACACTGCGAATCCCCTTCAGGGCGGCCTCGGGACTCGTGGCCAACCAGCTCAGGCTGGGGAATTCGACGCACAAACCGACAAATTCACCATCGTCCTCAGACCAGGTGATTCTGTATGTATAGCGGTCACTTTTCTGGCTCATTTATTACCTTCACTTTACCGCTTAATGATATCACTATAGATACTATTGTCAAGGCCTTATATTTCAGGAGTTTTTTAAAAAAGTCTTTATTGAATCGTGGTCTCCGGCCAATATGAATTCAATCGTGTCTTTCCGCCAGCGAAATAGTATTCTGTACCGCAGGCCTTTACGGATTTCCCAGTAATCATCATGGAGGTGTTTGAGCCCTACCCCAACGGGCAGCCGGGCTCGTTTTTCGAGAGGATCGAGGAACGCCAAGCAAGCCGCCTTGATTTCTGCTTTGTCCTCTGTTGACAAAGCTTTTGTGGATCGATCAAAAGAAGGCTTGAATTCATATCTCATAAGGATTTAAGGTGTTTTCGGGCTCCCTTCGAGGTTTTGTAGCTCTTGCCACGTTCGGCGACCAAGCGTTTAATTTTGACCCACTCTTCCTGCGTGTATGTCTCTCTCTCCTTGATCTCGCAGGGCAAAAAGAGAACGCCCTTGTCAGTCACCTTGAAGATGACCGACGAGCCTTTCTTGAGGTTGAATATAGCCCGGATGGGTGCCGGCACGGTTACCTGTCCCTTTGATGTCATTCTGGCGATCTCGATGAGATCCATGATATCTCCCTACTTTCTTACATCCTTACCATACCTCCGCTTATCTGGATTGTCAAGAACACGATAAAAGACGCAGTCAAGGCGCGGGTATTCTCAGCGGCAAGCTAGAAATTTGGTGACAGGCACCTTATTTCTGACAGTCACCCATTTCAAGAGAATTTAGAGCCAGCCACCAATTTTCAAATAAGGTGACAGTTACCGAATTTCTGTTGACATTTACTCAATATTGAGTAATTATTTACTCAAAAAAGGATAAATTCATGCTCGCTATTATCGGCCGGTCGGAGATACGAAAAAAAATCATCCTGCTGTTCGTCTATAACCAAAGGAAGGAGTTCTATCTCAGTGAGATCGCGCGGCGGGTGAAAACCTCGGCAGGTACGGCTCAGAGGGAGTTGAACAGGTTGCTTGCCCAGGATTTTATCGTCTTCAGAAAGAGGGGTAATCTGAATATTTACAAGCTCAATGAAAGTTATTCGCTTCTGCGGGAGATAGAGGCCGTCGTGCGAAAAACGATCGGCATTGAAGTCGAGCTCGGAGACGGATTGAGCAAGGTGAAAGGTGTCCGGTTCGCATTTCTCTTTGGTTCGTATGCGAAGGGAGACCTCAGGTCGGATTCAGATATCGACCTCTTCATAGTCGGCACCCCCGATGAGGATGATGTGTTCAGGGTTGTTCAAAAAGTAGAGGATTCGGTTGGTCGCGAGATCAATTATCATCTCGCCGACGAGACAGAATTTGCCCAGAAATCCAGGACGAGCTCTTTTCACAGGGAAATCCTGAGCAAACCGTTGATGCTGGTAGGGAAAGAAGATGAACTCAGAGAGCTTGTTCGATAGGCTGATCAAGGAGGGAAAGCTGAAACGCCAGAAGGCCGAAATCAATTATTTGAATGCGCTCCTCGATGCCGCAGGCAGGAATTTTGAGGCCGCTCTTGTCGTGCGTAGGCGGGTCGACGAAGCCGCCTTCAAGCTCTTCTACGATGGCCTGCTCCAGATCAGCCGGGTTGTCGTTCTGCTTAAGGGCTACAGGCCCGATGATGGGGAACAGCACAAGACGACATTCCTTGTGGCCGGAGAAATACTGGGGCCTGATTATGAAGCCTTGATCAGGAAGATCCAGAAGCTTCGGGTCAAAAGGAATATATGTCTTTACGACCCTAAGGGGCTTATTGGGAAAACCGAAACTGAGGCCATGTATGAGACGGCCAAGAAATTCTGGAACAAAGTCCGCTCATATCTTGAAAAGGCGAATCCTCAATTGAACTTGTTCGAGGAATTGTAGGCAATTCTCTGGTGATCCAAATATCTTTGCCCAAGAGCCTTAGGTTGTCGGCTCAAGGACTTTAAGATCACAAATTGTGATCTTAAACAGTGATGCGTTTAGAGCTCAGCAAGAACAAAAAAGCTCGTCTAAGCGAGGGAAACATTTGAAATTTGCGCCCTACGCATTTACTGAGCAGGGCGTAGCGATGCTCTCTAGTGTCTTAAGGAGCAGGCGGGCTATCCAGGTCAATATTGCCATCATGCGGGCATTTGTTAAATTGCGGGAGTTACTATCGGGCCACAAAGAATTAGCTAAAAAGCTGAACCAGCTAGAACAGAAAATAGAGCGACATGATAAGGAGATAGTAGAAATTTTGCAGGCCATCCGGAAGCTTATGGCCCCGTTTCCTGCTCAGTCAAAGCGCAGAATCGGGTTTTGATTGAAATAAGGTGACAGTTATTGACAAGCTCAATAAAATGAGTATATACTCATAAATATGAGCATGACGGGCCCTTTTCAGGACTATATCTTCTCCACTCATCAACTCAGGGCATTGAGCTTTCTCGCGAAGCACTCGGATAGGGAATTTCACGAGCGCGACATCGCCCGGAGAACTGGAATCAGTTACGGGTCGGCGAACCGGGTCTTGAATGAGCTTTTCGCGGACGGAATCCTGGCCCGACGGCAAGCGGGGAAGATGTTGTTCTACTCCTTCAATATCGGAGATCCTATTGCCAGGATATTTAAGATATTTGTGTCTATTTCGATGTTGCGCCCTTTAATTAGGAATCTTCGAGAGTATGCTTCGGAAATTGTTTTGTATGGAAGCTGTGCCCGAGGTGAGGATATGTCGGCCAGCGATATGGATCTATTTGTCGTTTCAGCGCAAAAGGAAAAAGTGTTGGGGATCATAGAAAAATATAAATTCAGGAAAGGTTTCGAAGGCGTCAAAATCGAGCCGGTTATCCTTTCTGCTCTGGATTTGCTCAAGAGTGAGAAAACGGACAACGAATTCCTGTCTTTAGTCAGAGAGGGAATAGTCCTCTGGGATGAGATGAAGAATGAGGCAGGAGTTCAAGGACTGCCTGAACCGGGGCAAGATCATTCGTTTTCCGCAAGGGAAAAGGCTCGTCGATAAGGAATTGAATTCAGCGCGCAGCGACCTCGAGGACGCTAAGCTTGGTCTCAGACACTCGAGATACAAATGGTCAGCGATCCAGGGCTACTATTCGATGTATCATGCCGCGCGGGCCCTCATCTATTCAATGGGCTTCCGGGAACGAAGTCACTATTGTCTTTTTGTGGCTCTCCAGGCGCTTCTTGTTGATAGAGGAGCATTGGACCCTGATTTAGTGGAGTCTTTTCGCAATTCGATGAGGCTCCGAGAGACAGCCGATTATAGGAGTGATTTTTCTGAAGAGGGAGCCCTATTGGTTGTAGAGAGAGCGGAAAGGTTGATTAAGAGAGCAGAAGAGATTTTGACCTGAGAATTGGGTCATTTCCCCAAATCTCCTGTCACCTTATTTCCACAAGGGCGACTGACCGCGTGAAGGGATTTTTGGACTGAGTCATTCGTCTTTCTGATATGGAACAAATGAGGATGATGGCCTTTCCGGAAAATGGGGAGGCCTTGACATTAATAAGAAAGGAGCATATAAAAGATGCAGAGGTATGAAATGGTAAGAAAGACGGTTGCCATGGATGAGGATCTTATCAATGAGCTCGATCATTTTGCCAGAAGCCAGGAGAGGGATTTTTCCAGCGCTCTCCGGTACGCCCTGAGAATCGGCCTGCTGGCCCTTGAGAATCCTGAACTGACCGTTGAGGAAATCAAGGACATCATCGAGGCCCAGGTGGACTATCAGATGGGCAAGGTCACCGAGCTGAATCCAAAAGACATCTGAATGAAAATTGTCGAGACTTCGAAATTCCAGAGGCAGCGGAAAAAGATCAGGGATGAGGCCGAAAGAGATGCGCTGAAGGAAGCGCTCAGGAAGGTCGAGATAAACCCCGCGGCCGGCAAGAAGCTCAAAGGGGAATTCGCCCTTCTGCGGGCGTATCCATATACGGTAAAGGGGCAGGCCCGGCGACTTGTCTATAGCTGGGAAAAAGGCCTGATCGTTCTCTTCTCCTTTGGTCCGAGAGGGGGCGTATACAAGTAATCCTGGGGACACTTACCTTAATTTCCCATTTGCCTGAAGTATTATTCATACAATACTCCATCGGCAGAAAACAGAAGTCGGGATCGAATTATCTTTTTTGTGCCGATGGTGTTAGCAAAGAGTCTTGAATACAGTTCAATCTGCTTTTTATATGCAGGATAGGAGATGTCAACTGATTCCGCGGGAGGAGGGTCGGTTTTGAAGTCGATGATCCAGACGCAATTAGGGGCATATACGACCAGGTCGATGTATCCGGTGATCAGCCGGCCCTGGTCATCAGGCATGACGACCGGGTATTCCGGGTAGCGAGCGACTTTGTCCGCCAATAATCCCATTTTCTTGAGAGTATCGAGCGTCCGCTCGACGTCCTTGATCGCTTCGTCTATATGATCCTCGAGGTTGCTCCTGGCGGCGCAGGCACATACCACCTTCTCGATCTCCGCCTGACTCCCCCTGAGAATCGTGCTCAATGCGGCATGGACGGCCGCGCCGAATTCCGGGCCGAAACGAGAAGCCGCTTTTCCCGCTTCCCGTTCGCCTGATAAATCCGTGGTTTCGTCCGAGCTTTCTTTGGTTTCTTCTTTCGCTTTTGCCAGCGTTGTCACTGCCGCCGGCACCGCGATTGCCCGCGCTGACTCCCCGAGCGCCCCCTTCCATTGCTCCGCCAACTCTTTTTCCGCTTTGGCATGGGCAAATTTGATTTCAGGAAAAGCCGGCGCTTCGCTCACGCTCTCCGCCCATTCCGGCAGATCGCCCGCCTTGAACTCCTCCATCCTCAACACCGCTTCGCCTTCCAGGTCCCCAGCCAGGACATGAGAAATCTTGTCTTTATTCCCCTGGTTCGGCATCGGGATGACCAGAAGGTCGCGGGCCCTTGTCGCCGCGACATAATAGAGCCGTTTCTTTTCCTCTTTCTCGATGGCCCTTTCCTGCTCGATCAGGGAGCGGCCGGCCTTTGAGCCGGCTTTGAGGCCGTCGAGCTGGATCGCCCAATTTCCGCCTCGCGTGACTTTCCATGGAGCTCCGTCGGTCCTCGCTCCGAGCTTGGCGAAGCCGTCCCAGAGAACGACCACGGGAAACTCGAGGCCCTTCGCCTGATGGATGGTCAGGACCAGGACGGCCTGGCCCGAGACGGGGGCGGGCGAATCCATCTGGACGGGCGAGTCGATCCACCCGCGGAGGCGGGCCGTGGCTCCGTCGAAATCGAGGCCTTCCCTGGCCACGAGCTCATCGAGGATGAAGAGAGCCTCGCGGGCGGCGGCCAGTTTCTGGTTTCCGTTCGGGAGGAGAGTAAGGGTACGGGCGAAGGCCGTCTCTTCCATGAGGCGGCGGGCGGTATGAGAGGGGAGGCCTTCGAAGCGCGACCTTCGGAGGCCGTGGAGGAGCTCGCGGGCCTGGTTGGCCCGGGCTGCGGCCTCCTTTATGGCGGGTAAGCGCTTGAGGTCGTCCCCTTTAAGGCGGCCGGCGATGACATCGGCCAGATCCAGGGCCAAGAAGGGGGGCCTGAAGAAAGCCGCCTGGGCGATTCCGTCCGACTCATCCGCCACCGCCCGAAGGCCCAGGATGAGCTGCCGGATGACCGGCTCCCGGAGAAACAGGGTGGCTCCGCGTGCGGCGTAAGGGATGCCGAAACGCTCCATGGCGCGGAAGAGAAGAGGGATGTTGGTCGTCGTCTGGGCGAGGACGGCGACGTCTCCGAACTCCACGGGCCTCGTTTCGTCCGTCTCGCGGTCGCGGACCTCGAGGTTCGACTCGTCCTTCAGCCAGCGCAGGTAGCGGGCCAACATCTCGGCTTCGATGGAGCGGGCGCGGTCAGCCAAGAGCTTGGGCTCGTCGGGATCCGAATACGGCAGGACGTGGAGGATGGGCGAGGTATCTTCAACCGGGCCGGGGGCGAGGTCTTCGTAAAAAGCGATCCCCTGTTCGCGGTCGAAGTTCCGGTCGTCTTCCGGGGGCTTTCCGAGGAGGTCGGGGAGGCGCTCGTTATAGTATCCGACGAGCGCCGGCCGGCTCCGGAAATTGGTTTCGAGGCGCCTCTCGAGAGCCCCCTGGCCGGCCATCAGCTCGCGAACGTCGGCGTAGGTGACGATGTCCGCGCGCCTGAACCTGTAGATCGACTGCTTGGGGTCGCCGACGATAGTGAGCCTTCCGGGCGTGAGACGGACCTTGTCCCAGCGGCGCGCCGCTTGCCCGTCCTCGGCGAGGAAGAAGAGGATCTCGGCCTGGAGCGGGTCGGTGTCCTGGAATTCGTCGACGAGGATGTGGTCGAAGAGGCGCTGGTAGAAAGCGCGGATATTGTCCTTGTTCTTCTCGAGGAGGTTGCGCAGTTTGATCAGGAGGTCGGTCTGGTCGACGCATTCGTGGCGGGTCTTGACATGTTCGTAGGCGGCTATGACGACGGGAGCGATGCAGGCCAGGCGGGCGCCGAGCCAGCCGCCGAGCGGGGCGAGGAGGGTTTCCTGGAGTGGGGGGATTTCTTTTTTCTTGTCGCCGGCGGCGAATTCTTTCCAGAAGAGCCATCCTTCGGGGTCGTCGGGGAAATTCGCGCCCTTTTTGAATTTGGGAACGAAGAGGATCGTCCGGCGCAGCGTCGCGAAAAAACCGACGGGAGTCGTTTCTTCCAGGCACTCGCTGAGCGCGGGCTTGAGTTTCTTGAACCAGCGCGTCCCTTCCGAATCTCCGGGGAGAGCGTCGATCCGGCGGATGA
>Ga0307378_10003614_pt1 | contig 22546 bp, 13 predicted proteins | sample UN1MG_FD_202238 | JGI IMG/M metagenome (GOLD analysis project Ga0307378, IMG submission 202238) | Soil microbial communities from Risofladan, Vaasa, Finland - UN-1 | ecosystem: Environmental > Terrestrial > Soil > Coastal area > Acid sulfate soil | place: Finland: Risofladan, Vaasa | collected...
GATGTCGATATCGGTCTTGTCGCCGTTCCGAAAAGAGATAAAAGGCTCGATGTCTATGATTTTGAGGATGAACCGCTGGTTTTGGTCTGTAATCCAAACCATCCTTTGGCGCGAGAATCGCAGGTTGATATTCACAGGCTGCAATTCGAAAGATTTATCGCCTTTGAGAAAGATGTTCCAACACGGACTTGGATCGATAGTATTTTGGAGCGTTATAATATCGTCGTCCGCCCGGTCATGGAATTCGACAACATCGAAACCATCAAAAGAGCGATCGAAATCAAGTCAGGGATCAGTATAATGCCTCAAACTGCAATACTTCAGGAAATCAGCAGCGGAACAATAAAGGCGATCCCCTTTTCAAATGAGAATTTTATCAGACCGACCGGCATCATTGTTCGTAAAGATAAGATTTTCGGCCAGGCTGGCCGATATCTTATAGAACTGCTTCGCAAAAAATCCCAAAAGCAGGAATAGGACAGGTTCCCACCAGCAAGGGAATGACATCCGAATTATGTAATATGGTAGATATCGATTATGCCAATTAAAGCTGTAATATTCGACCTTGATGGGACCATCACCCAGCCTTACTTCAACTTTGACGCCATTCGGGAGGAGATTGGATTAGCCAGAGATTCCGGCCCTCTCCTGGAATCGATGGAGAAAATGGATCCGCAACTACGTCAAAAGGCGGAGAAAATCCTTTTTATTTACGAGCAAAAGGCCGTAATAGAATCCAAACTTAACTCCGGTGCCGAACAAACATTGTCGGCGATTCGTGCAGCAGGCATTCATATCGGGATATTGACTCGTAACAAGCGAGGCAATGCCTATGCCATTGCTCAGAAACATAAGCTCAAGTTCGATGCAGTCATCGGAAGAGAAGATGGTCCCGTCAAACCTGATGCATTCGGCGTCATCGAGTTGTGCCGGCAATTCGGCGTAAAACCGCAGGAGACTCTGCTGGTTGGCGATTATTTATTCGATTTGTTGTGTGCAAAGGCAGCAGGTGCAGTTGCAGTTCTGCTTGCGAACCATAGCCAGGCCGGAGATTTTGCCAAACATGCTGACTTTTCCATCGAAAACATAGCCGGTATACTTGAGATTATTGCAAACAAAAGCAGCGGATAGCGCGTAGAGGAGCAAAGAAAGGCAGCAAATGAATAACCAGATAATGATAAGAGCTACTTTTATCGTATTATGGGCAGCAGGTACCTGCTGGGCTTCCGGTTGCACGGAAGCTTCACAAAAACCACAACAGGAAATTCCAAAAGATGATCCCCTGAGCATCGTCCTGGAACGACTGAACAAGACGACATCAGGGCTAAAATCCTTCCAGAGCCAGGTTGAGTACAAATTCAGCCAGCCGCTGCTCGAATCAGAATCGCTGTGGAAAGGTGCCTTGTATTATGCGCGCTCAGGTAAAACATCCACGTTGAGTATTCACTTCAATACGATCCAACAGGACGATGAAAAAGAACAGAAGACTCTCGAACAGTATTTTGTTCTCGACGGGACACGACTGCCTGTTCCCTACCGTGAATTGAATGGCATCTGGCTTGCGCATCTCGATTACCAGGTCAAAGAAGCGAAGTACTACCAATTGGCCGAGCCGAACGATCCGAACGAACCGACGGATGTCTTCGAACTGGCAAGCAGAAATTTGCCAATGCTTGGCTTCAGCAAAATAGAGGATTTGAAAAAACAGTTTGAGGTTAACCTGGTCGAGCCCGAAAAAACCGGATCGGAAGAATTTATTCAAGTGCATTTGAAGGTTAAGCCGAATTCGATTTATAAAGATGATTATATTTCAATAGACTTTTGGATTGATGAGAAATTAAACCTTCCGGCAAAAATTGTAGCTGTGAAAACTGAGCCGGAGCCTCCGTTCGGAGACACTGTAGAGATAAAGTTCCTCAAGCCGAAAGTTAACAAAAGCATAGACATAAAGGTCTTTGAGTTCAAGATACCAAAGGATTTCGGCGAGCCGCAAGTCACTCCCATGGAGAGAAGGAAAAAGTAACATATATGGTTTCAACAGCAGTTATTACAGATAAGATGTTTCGAGAGCTAATCGCAAAACGTGCCCTGACCTTACTGGGTCTTTCCAAGCATATATCCCAATGCAAATCGACTAAAGATATCATGATACGTCCGTTGATAGGTGCCCTGCTATCGCAATCAACACAGATTGAGGAACTCCTCGACGCGTATGGAGCAGGCAGTAATTGTGAATGGTGTGCGTTCAGGACGCTAACGGCGGCAATTAAGCACTTTTCCGATGTGAGCTACGAACTGCTTCATATCCGATATTCATTGCCCGCATATCGCCTGTTACCAATCGAACAGGATTTTGCCCAGGCGACGGAAGATACGCTTGAATTCACTGTCAGTGTCCTTCAGCAGGCGGCAAAGCAGATGCTCACCAAAGCCGGGCAGCTCGATTTGCCGGTTCCATCACAGAGATTGCGCGAGGAATCTTATACCGAAGAGCTCCCTCCCGGCTGCCTGCCACACCACTGCCAAACGCGCAAAATTGAAATCGCAGAAACAGTGACTCTCCTGACTACAGCCTTTTTGAACCTGGCTGTCGATAGTGAAGATGTACGCGCTGCCAGCCGGGTTAAGCCCGAAAAATTCGCTTCTTATGTCCGGGATTCGGTTAGTGAGAAAAAGTTACGGAGTATCGAGCTTCGATTCCATAGCCTTCAGTCACTGTATGATACGTATGTTTCGGGCACGGAAGCCGCTCAGCTTGATACGGATTTGCCTGTTCTCAGAGGGCATATAAGTGTCGTATTTCATTTGCTCAGGACGGCGACCTTGTTCGTTCACCACTACGAACGGCACGTGAATAAGCAGCCGTGCGACTCGCCGGGCCGGCAGGAGCCGATAGTCAAGACCGACGTGCTGCTGGATGTCCTGATGAGGTACTCGATTACACACATCAATCTCTATATCGGTTGCGCCGAACACCTGTGCCATGAGATGCTCAATCGATATGCTAAAATCGGCGAGGTCGAGGTCCCCGTGCCTTCTTATCGCGGGTTCCACGTTCGCCCATCCACACTGGTCGCCAGGATTGTGCTGCATTACGGCAGCGCGGTTCAGATGGAGCTGGACCATGAGATCTATGATGCCAGTTCGCCACTCGGACTGTTCCGAGCTAATGAAAAAATCAATGCACAAAAACGGCGATGGCTTGCCGAAGAAATCGTCCGTCTCAAGCTTGATCGGAAACAGGACAACGAAAGCGACTTCAACGCCGTCGTTCGGGAGGTCGTGCTGACCTTAGCCGGGCGAAGCAAACTCATCCTTTACGAACAACCCCTGCAGTTGCCGGAAGAGCCCACCCGAAAGGAAGGTACACTACTTGAGAAGGTTGTTGACGAGATGGCCAGGCTGCTGGCAATGGGCAAAATCGATGTGGACACCAAAATGGCTGCTAAGTTTATTGGCGATAAGCGAGTGCTGGCCGATATCAAACTACTGGCGGAATCCGGATACGGCGAGGATAAGTTCGGTAACAATGTACCTCTTCCGGAAAAGCTCCCTTATCTACGCCGCCGAGCATAAAATTGAAAAACCTGATAAAAGGGCGACATCAAGAATCTGTGATTTTGGCGGCTTGCTTTGTACCTCGATATATGCCCATCAGAGCAGATACTCCAACCAATCCGGTACCGGCGAGTTCCAGAATAGAATTTATCAGTCCAATTACCGGTTGCCGGCCCGAAAATCCAGCCACATGATCGAGAGGCGCAGCTCGGATTGATACAAAAGTAATCAGCAGCAAAATACCGACGAGGGCAAGACCGTACTGCCTCCACTGCCGTTTCAATTTCCATCCCAACCATATTAATAAAATCAGGCCGGAGATCGCAATGCCGGCAATGAACCACATCTGGAAGATTCGACGCTGTGAATACCATCCCTGGGCCAGGGCCATTTCCTTGCCGACAGCAATAATCCAGCACTGAAAATCCAACTGTTTATTAACACCCATTAGTAACATAATCACCGCTAAGCACCACCAAAACGCACAATGCTGACGGGATCGGTAGATAGGAGAAATTCTGTCTGTGCGCCAGGCACAAACTCCACACAATACGGAAGCAATCAAATACGCTGCCGTTATCAACCATCCCATGAAGGTAGGGTCGCCTATTCCCGGCCTCCAATGACCGTTTACTATAATACCTATAATTTGCATCATTCCCCTGATTCCCGGTAAATTGGCTGCATCGATAAGTAAAGAAAAGATTTTAACATTTGGAAAGATCGAATGTCAAACCTTGTCAATCTCAAGCCCCCGATAGCTAAGTTCGAAATGTAACTCTGGAATTTTATTTTTGCCTTGTGTATGATTGTAATCTAAAATAAAGACCTTTCGGCGGTCACACAGTAAATTATATTTGTTTAAGTGAGATATCTGCTTCCCGGGCAAAAGTAATAAGAAAAAAGGAGCAAAAATGGCAAAGGCAATAGTTATCTATTATTCAAGAAGCGGTAATACAAAAGAAATGGCGGAGATAATAGCCAAGGCAATGAATGAGGCAGACCTGCAAACCGAATGCAAATCCGTAAGCGATGTAGAGGCCAGGGATCTGCTGAATTACGATGCGATAGTTGTCGGCTCACCAACTTATTATGGCCATATGGCAGGACCGATTAAGCAGCTATTCGACGATTCAGTAGCTTTTCACGGCAAACTCGACGGCAAAGTAGGCTCTGCGTTTACCAGCTCGGCAAATATCGCAGGCGGCAATGAAACCACAATCATGGGCATAATCGAAGTGATGCTTATAGCCGGTTGTGTCGTCCAGGGCGATCCGCAGGGTGACCACTATGGGCCGGTTTCCATCGGCAAGCCCGATGAAAGAGTTAAGAGGCAGTGTATACGCCGAGGCCGGAGAATTGCCGAACTGACCAAAAAACTCAAAACCTGACCGGTAAAAAATATTGATTTTTTTTGTAAAAAGGCCATTTTTCTTTGACAAAACACTTTTGCATCGTTAAGTTTCTAATGATTTTTAATCTGCTCTAAATAAATTTTAGTCCACAATGTGGAGGTTATTTTAATGCAAGAGTACGAAGATCTTAAAGTGCTGGTCGCTGAAATTGAGGCTGACATCAGCAAAGCCGAAGGTGGGAATAAGGCAGCAGGGACTCGAGTCAGAAAGCAGATGCAGAAAATCAAGCAGGCTTCTCAACTCGTTCGCAACCGCGTCCTTGAAATCAGATCAGCCCAATAAACCATAACAGGTACTTGTAAATACCTGTTTTTGATGTGTTTAGCGCTTAGTGTCTCTTATGCCATGCGCTATGCGTATCGGAGTATTGTTTGCAAACAGCAGTAGAGCAGTACACATTACAATAGCGAGTTTTTTTTCGGAATTAATAATGCCACCCCCACTATTCTTTGATTTATCACAAATTGACCTTGAAGCAAAACCTGTCTTTGACAAGGCAGCAATCTGCGAAGTAAATCCACAGCGATTCGAGATGCAGCATCTCGATGGCATTCTTTGGTACGATAAGGAAAAATCTCTCATTCTGGGCTATAAGGATGTAACAGAAAACGAATTCTGGATTCGCGGCCACATTCCGGGCCGACCTTTGATGCCCGGTGTGATCATGGTCGAGGCAGCAGCCCAGCTTGCAAGTTTCTTTATGAAGCAGGTTTTTGAGGAGCAGGGATTTATTGGTTTTTCCGGCATAGAATCAGCGAAGTTTCGCTCTATAATCGAACCTGGAAAAAAGCTTTACATGCTTGGTCATATTACAAAATACAAGCGAAGAAAGCGTGCAAGCCACGTTACAACTGCTGTCCAGGGAATTGTTGATGGTACTTTAGTGTTTGAAGCGTCCGTTTCCGGGATGCGGTTTTAGACGCTTAAGTCATCGCACGGCCCAGAATTTATAGCTTTGAGCCAATAGTCCCAAGGGGATTCGAACCCCTCGAGGCAAATCGGCAACCTGTTGACAATAAAGCACTTACAATATGTATAAATCCTGTTTTGTCCACTGGCTTGGACAAAATTATGCAGAAATACCCCGAATTGAGAGAGCTTGTCAAGACTTGGCCGGAACTGCCGGAACATACCAAAACGGCAATCAAGGCGCTCATAAAAATAGAATACAGATAACGATGAGAAAGCCTGGTAGGAAAGCTTACGGATACAGAGCGAAAGAACGTGAGACGATCGAGCAGATCGTCCGCAAGCACCTGTGTATGTTGAAATCAAATTTCCTATTAGTTCCGATTAGTTTCCCGAAACGCAAATGGTTTTCTTTTTTTGGAAGAAGAATATGAAGACATGGCTTTGTACCACGGTTGTTGTTCTATTTTTTCTTTGTGGTGGATGGGCGAGTGCTGAAGAGTTTAGCTGGCAGAAAACGCATGCAAAGATTTCTTCAACAGGTGGCATCAAGTGGTCACCACAGCCGTTCAGGTTTGAAAAGGGAGATTCGGTTCGCTATATTGATTATGAAGGGGGGAATGATTCAAACGACGGTCTGACCAGGGATACTCCGTGGAAACACCATCCATGGGATCCGCAGGCCTCAGGAAATGCGAAACAGTGCAAAGGGATTCACACGTACGTGTTCAAGCGGGGAGTGTACTACAGGGGTACAATGAATGCCCTTGAGTCGGGCAGGAAGGGCAATCCGATCCGCCTGACAAGCGATCCGGCCTGGGGTACAGGGCAAGCCGTGATCTCCGGCGGATACAGGATCACAGGCGGATGGAAAAAAGGGGCTGAAAATAAGGACGTTCCCGAGGCTGACAAAGTCTGGTACATCGATCTCGATTTCGCACCGCGTACCGTATATCTTGTGAAACCATCTGGAAGGTCCACTTTAAAGAACGATAAAATAACACGCATCCCTCTCGCGCGGATGCCGAACTGGAAAGTATCTGACCCCGAGGATGTGAAAAGCGAGTGGTGGTGCTGGGACAATCCGGGACATCCCTATTTTAATATGACCATGGAGGCCGAAGGGAGCGAAAAAATCCTGGACATGGGTAAGGACACGAAGCATATCACAGGGCCAAAAGAACTCTACATGGGTGCTATTATATGGGCGGAATTCGGCTGGGTTGACGGTACTCCGTATCCTTCGTACGTTCAGGGATTTGACGCCGAAAAAAGAGCGCTCGGTTTTGAAGGGTACCTGGGCAGCGCGAAATCGCGTATTATAAACAGGGACCACAGGTATTACCTTGAAGACAAACCGCATTACCTTGACGATCCTGACGGCGAATACTGGTTTGAAAAGAAGGGAAAGGGTGGAAGGCTTCATATTATCCTGCCGAACGGACAGAACCCGAATACCGCGGTCATCGAAGCGGGAAAAGAGGCCACTCTTATTGATCTTACGGGACAGGAGCATCTTGTTGTAAGCGGCCTGACATTCAGATTCGCGAATGTGTCCTGGGACCTGACCGAGATCCCGTGGTTATATTCACAGAAATTCAGGCTCAAGAAACACATCTATCCGGCCAGTATCAGGGTCTGGGGGGCTGCTGACGATATAACGATTGCGAACTGCAAATTCGAACATATCAACAATGGTGTGCTGTTCAAAGCAGTCAACCCGGGCGACAGTATTGACAATATTATTGTGCGCGACTGTGAATTCCGCCAGACCGATCACCACGGTATAAGCATTGAAGAAGGACTGCTGTGGGGAGATACCCTTCCGGACCGGGCGGGCCATCTGTTCGATGTGAAGATCCTGAGAAATTACCTGTACAGGACGGGACTGCGCAGCCCCCGGGTGGGGGCATCTGATGCCATCAACGTTGACAACGCCCAGACCCTGGAGATCGCCGGGAATGTCGTTGAACGCTCCTGGCATGCCGGAATAAATGTCCGCGGCGCCAAGATAAGCGGCAATGTCAGGGACTGTCCGCTTACCCGTATTCTCATCTACCAGAACAAGGTGACAGACTCCATACGGACCGGTGATGACTGCGGTAATATTGAGACATGGCAGGGGGGCAGCGCGTATGTGTTCAACAATGTCTCCGGTAATCCGGGAGGGTACCGGCACGATCACTGGATGTCAGATCAATCGTCAAAAACGCCTGGTGGCGCACGGTTCGGAATGGCGTATTATCTTGACGGCGGCTTCAAGAACTACTATTTCAATAACATCGGCTGGGGACTGAGCAATGACATTAGCAGCAGGCACGGCGCCACAACCATGTTCCAGGAGATAATAAGCTATCAGAATATGTTCTTCAACAATACCGCCTATAATTTTGTGAAAGGGACCAGGCGCCAGGCTCCGCAGGCGGGCCGGAACAAGTTCATGGGAAATATCTGGGACAGTATCAGCGACTGGGTGTTCTGGCATACCCAACCCGCTAAAACACCTGAAGACGGCAATGAAAGGGACGCGGGGAAAAGAGAAACGAATTACGCTCTTGAGACCAATGCGTTTACAGGTAATGTTTTTCATAATATCACGGCGAAATACGGTTCATTCAAGTCATCAGGAATGTGGCATCGTACCTTTGAAGAGTGCAGGCAGGCGCTTGAAGAAGTCAAATCGATCGCCTACGACCTCGGTGTTGTCGCGGATAAACCTGTTATGAAAGATCCCGCGAACAAAAACTTCAGCCTGTCTGAAGATTCAACAGCTATCGATCAGGGTGTAAAATGTTTTGTACCCTGGCCTCTGTACGCAATGGTTGGTGAGTGGAACTTCTATCCTGCCGGCAACGATCCGACCAGGATATTAGACGAGCACTGGTACATGACACCCTATTACTATACCAGGGATGATTATTATAAACAGCCTATGTTTCCCCTGACCGGCGTAAATATCACAAAAGAGAATTATGTTAACGGTCCGCTTGAAGACTGGACAAAGGGGGCGTGCTCCTTCAACGGTGAAAACCAGTACGCGGTCTGTCCGAACAGTAAACTGAACAAAACCCTTACCATACCGATCAGGTTCAGATGGGACAAGAATGGACAGAAAGAGGACAGGAAAGTCACAGGCAGGGATTTCAAGAGCCCCCAGGTCTGGGATTCCAATTTCTGTATCGAAGCGTATTTCAAGACAGAATCGAAGGACTGTGTCCTGGTGCAGAAAATGGCCGATTCCGGCTATGGATTGACCATTGACAGTTCCGGCGGACTTCTGTTTACAGTAAAAGCATCTGGTGTTTCATCCGAGCTTAAAAGCAGAAAAAAGATTAATGACGGGAAGTGGCATCACGTGATAGCTGAGGCCGACCGCTCGGCTAAAGAGCTTACTATTTATATTGACGGCAAGAGAGATTCTTCCGGGTCCGGAATCGGCAGCGCCTCCATAAACAATGACAGTGATCTTTTTGTCTGCGGAACTTCAAATGGTAAGTACTTAAAAGGAACTGTTGAATTTATCCGGATATCGCTCGGAACTCTTAAAGACGCGAAGACCGATATCAAAGAGCTGTATGCCTGGCAGTTTGACGGACCGTTCCTGCGCGATTTCGCGGGAAGCAAGCCCAAAGGCAAGAGAGACGCCGGAGCGCTTGAATTGATCGACTGACAAATTAAAAGAGTCCTGAGTTCAGAGTATATTCCTATCAAGGAAGCAATTCAAAGCAGAAGCTTTTGGGTCACGAGTTTATGAAATGAATTAAGAGTTACCATGTTCCCTTCGTAAGGATTGGAGAATTGTGTTACGATTTAGTGGAGATAGAGTCATGAGTATGTGGACACAGTCGACGGCGAAGTGGGTGCGTTGGCGATTCGCAGCGCGAACGAAACTCACCATCTGGACATCCTTGATCATTTGCATATTCGGCGCTGCCGGGACGACATACGGCGGCGGACGGTACCTGAAGGTCGACTATCCAGGCTCGACCGTCCCGGGCGAATTGCCCACTCCCGTGACGTACACTCTCTGGATTCCCGACGGCGCCCAGCGTTTGCGCGGGATCATCGTACACCAGCACGGGGCCGGAACAACGGCTTCCATCGAGGGATCCACCGCCGCCTATGATCTGCACTGGCAGGCCCTGGCGAAGAAGTGGGACTGCGCACTGTTCAGCTCCTCCTATCATGTACTGAACGAGAAGGTCGATCTGTCGCCGGGAGGCTCTGAGGTTTGGTTCGACCCGCGTCACGGCTCCGAGAAGGTCTTTCTCAAAGCGCTCGACGAATTCGCCGGCAAGTCCGGCCGGCCCGAGGTCGCGACGGTCCCCTGGGCTCTCTGGGGACACTCCGGCGGAGGTATCTGGGCGGATGTCATGAGCACCCTTCATCCCGAGCGAGTCGCTGTGATATGGATGCGTTCCGGCACGGCGGCCATGTTCCGCAGCAGGCCGGAGTTTCCTGAGCCCGACGTGCCCGCGGCCGTCTACGAAATCCCCTCTATGAGCAATCCCGGCGTGAAGGAAAAACCGAATATTACCTGGACCGGCCCGCTGGCCACCTTCCAGGAATACCGCGCCGCCGGCGCGCCGATCGGCTTCGCCCCGGATCCGCGCACCGGCCACGAATGCGGCGATTGCCGCTACCTGGCGATCCCGTTCTTTGATGCCTGCCTGGCGATGCGGCTGCCGGACAAGGGCAGCGGGGATCAGGTCCTCAAGCCGGTGGACATGAGCCGGGCTTGGCTGGCACCGTTGCTGGGCGATAGGGCCGTCCCGGCGGCTTCCTACCAGGGCGATCCGGGCAAAGCAGTCTGGCTGCCGAACGAAGCCGTGGCAAGGGTCTGGATGGAGTACGTCAGAACCGGCGCCGCGAGCGACACGACGCCCCCGCCGGCACCGTACGATGTGAAGGTCAAGCGCATGGCAGATCGGGCAGCGGAAATCGCCTGGAGCGCCGACGCGGATTTCGAGAGCGGTATCCGCTGCTTTCTTGTGCTGCGAGACGGGCAGGAACTGGCCCAGGTGCCCCGGACGCCGGAGGGCAAATTCGGACGTCCGTTGTTCCAGTCGATGACGTATCACGATACGCCGGCCCAACCCATGCCGGAGATGCGTTACGTTGACACCGAAGCTAAGGCCGGACAGGAGCACACTTACGCCGTCATCACGGTCAACAGCGTGGGACTCAAGTCTGAGCCGGCAGCCGATTCGCAGCCGGCAGCCGCATCAACTGGCGAGACTTTATCCCTCGTCCGGCGACTGGGGGACATGGTGCTGTGGTATCGTCAGCCGGCCGTTGAGTGGCTGGACGCCATGCCGATCGGCAACGGCATCATGGCTGCAATGGTCTTCGGCGGCACTCAGCAGGAGCGCATCGCGCTGAACGAGTCGAGCTTCTGGTCCGGCCGGCCGCACGACTATGACGATCCCAACGCGGGAAAATATTTCCCTCTTATTCGCGATCTGGTTTTCGCCGGGAAGTTTCAGGAAGCGGAAAAGATGGCCGACGAACACTTTTACGGCATTCCTGCGGGGCAGCAGGCGTATCAGCCGCTGGGCGATTTGCTGCTGTCCTTCGACGGAGTGGACGCCGTCGAGGATTACCGCCGGGAGCTGGATATGGAAACCGGCGTGACCAGCGTCCGCTATCTCGCCGGCGACGTAGTCCTGACTCGCGAGGTTTTCATCTCCTACCCGGACCGCGTGATGGTGGTGCGGGTTACCGCCGACAAGCCGGGCGGCGTCTCTGTTCAGGCACAGTTCAAGAGCCCTTACTGCGACCGTGTCACGGCCACGCCCGGCAGGTTGGTAATGGACGGGTGCTGGAAAGGCCCGATGAAACCTGAGAGCTGGCTGATCGCTCCGGTCGAAGGCAAGGGGATCCGGTTTCAAACGGTGCTGAAAGCGCTCGCCGAAGGCGGTCGATCCGAGGCGGTCGGTGACAAGGTTCGCATCCGTCAAGCCGACGCCGTGACGTTTGTCGTTACCGCCGGAACCAGTTTCGTCAACTACAAGGACATCAGCGGCGACCCGGCAGCCATCTGCGAAAAAACTCTCGCCGGTGTGGCCGACAAGGACTACGCGACGTTGCGTCGGCGGCACGAAGCAGACTTTAACGCCCTGATGGGCCGCGTGCATCTGACCGTAGGTGACCGCTCGATGAATGACAAGCCCATCGACGAGCGCCTCCAAGCGCTGCGGGCAGGCACCGACGACACCAACTTCGAAGCCCTGTGCTTCCAGTTCGGCCGCTATATTCTCGCCTCCAGCAGCCGCGCGGGCGGTCAGCCGGCCAATCTCCAGGGAATCTGGAACGAAAACGTTGTTCCGAACTGGGGCAGCAAGTACACAATCAACATCAATACCGAGATGAACTACTGGCCGGCCGAGGTCTGCAATCTGTCGGAGTGTCACCAGCCCCTGTTCGATATGCTCAAGGACATCGCGGTCACCGGCGCCAAGACGGCCAGCGTGTACTATGGCTGCGACGGCTGGGTGACGCATCACAACATCGACCTGTGGCGCGGGACCGCTCCCGTGGATGCCGCCAGATACGGGATGTGGCCGATGGGAGGCGCCTGGCTGACGCTGCACCTGTGGGAGCACTACGCGTTCACGGGCGATCGGGAATTTCTCGCGGAGTACTATCCCATCATGAAGGAGTCCGCCCGGTTCTTTCTGGATTTGCTGGTGGAGCATCCCACTCAGCATTGGCTGGTGACTCCATTCTCGATGTCCCCGGAGCACGGGTACCTGGACGGCAACGGGCAATTGGCCTTTCTTTCGCCGGCGCCGACCATGGACATCGCGATTCTGCGTGAGTTGTTCCCGCATTGCATCGAGGCGAGCCGAATCCTGGGCGTCGACGAAGAGCTTCGCGGCGAACTGGAAGTCGCCCTGACTCGACTGCCGCCGTACCGGATCAATCGCCGGGGCTACTTGCAGGAATGGATCGAAGACTGGACCCCGGGCGACCAGGGACACAACTGCTCGCCCAACTTCACCTTCTTCCCGGGCAGTTCCATTCGTTTGCGCCGCGACCGGCAACTGGCGGATGCCATCGGGAAGTGGATGGAAACGCGGCAAGCACGCGGCGGATGGGTCTCCGTCTGGCACATTTCCGTGTGGGCTCGCCTTGAGCGGGGTGACAAGGTGGCTGAATTCATGCGAGGTTTCATCCGAAACTCGCTGGCCTCCAATCTGCACAACCGTGGCTCCAACCAGTCCGATGCCAGTTTTGGTCTCACAGCGGGCGTGGCGGAGGCGCTGCTCCAGAGTCATGCCGGCGAGATAAGCCTGCTGCCGGCGCTGCCGGCCGGATGGAACGATGGGTCTGTCACGGGTCTGCGGGCCCGCGGCGGATTCGAGGTCGATATCCAGTGGCAGGATGGAACGCTCCAGGCGGCGGAAATCCGCAGCCGCAGAGGAGGTCGCTGCAACGTACGCTATGGCGAGAAAACGACAACCCTGTCGATCGAGCCGCAAGACGCCGTCCGCCTGGAAGCGGATCTGACTGTACGGACCGAACCGGGCTCACGGCCGGCAGATACCGCCCAAACGTCCTCCGCAGTGCGCTCCAGCGATTATCAATTTGACGGGACTATCTCGCGGGAGGTGTTGGAGAACTACCTGGACCGTTCCGTGACAATGGCGTATTTTCTCGTTACGGGAAAGGCCGAGGGCGGCCGGGAATACCTGTACAGGGAAGATGACATCCGCCTGATCCGGAATATAGGAGCCAAGTTCATCGGCCGTGCAATTTATCGCTGGAATGGAGAAGACCGCCTGAACGATCCCAGCTTCTGGGCGGATGCAAAGACGTTGATCGACAGGGTCCATGCGTTTGACCCGGACGTTATCTTCCAGGGATGCCTGTTCGAAACGATCAGCAGAAGTGTGGACAGCGTAAAGATCCCTTCCTGGGTGTTCACGGAGTTTGGCCTGCCCGCCGAGGACAGGACGTTCTCATACGACGCCATGCTCAACAGGGACGGCAAGCTGGTCAACCATTGGGGCCGCAGCAGCGTGCCCGATGTCACGAGGCTCGAAACACAATTGTGGTTCTACTATCTTGCAGGCTCGTACATCAATCTCGGCTGTGAGGCCCTTCACCTAGGGCAGGTGCGACTCATCGGTATGGCCGACCCGGACTTGAAGGAATGGTCGGGCCTGCTGGCGAGGATACGCGCTTATGCAAAGACCCACGCCCGCCGTCACATGGTGCTGCTGGATGCGCACGTGCCGACGTGGGGCATGATCGTCGACGGCGTGAGCCTTCTGGATTTCAACTCGTTTCCGCAGCGCATAAAGGAAGTGCCCGAAAAGCCCTACGAAGCGGTGCTGGAAGTGGGCCACCTCGATGCGATATTCCAGAAGAGCAAGGGGTGCATCTCACCCAGCGGCTGGAAGTGCCGGAGCCTGCCGTACCTCGTCGAATTCGACAATTACGGCAGAAGCAGATCTCCGAATGTCGCAGATACCAGATCTATTTTCGTATGGGGATGGGATGAGATTTCATGGCTATCTCTCCAGGACGAGGAATACCGAAACCAATGGTTCGAATATGCCTACAACTGGATCAAGGAAACCGATCCCAACGGCCACCTGCAAATGCCGGTGAGCCGGATGATATCATGTCCGAACGAGACGCTTGGCAGCTATCGGGCCAACACCAGAAGTCCGAATTGTCCCATCGGATACTCACAGGAAGAGACGATCAAGAAGATATGGAGCAATGCACGCAAGTAATGAAAACCGCACTGCGCGATCGAGATGTCACGAACTTCGAGTAGCGCCGATACGCAGAAGTGGAGACGAACAGGCGAGGTTATTGCAGGTCGAATAGACATAATATAGCTCTCTCATTCAGGCATGCTTTTTATGCCCGGTTTCTCTTCTCCTTCGATTGAAGAGTGTCGCAATATTCTGTGAAGTGCCGGCATACAATAGTTTTGTATCGAGTGCTTTTCGAAGCAGTTCCACCAGCCCATCAATCACACAAAAGGCACCCTTCTCAAGAGTTGGAAAACGTCAAAATTCTTCGAAAATTCGCCTTCTTCAGGAACTGGAAAACATCGCGATTTTGGCGTGACAAGATGTCACCGTTTTGTCACTACAAATGTTGATTTTGCCTAAATCGAGTCTGAATAAATGTCATTTTTAAGCTGAATATTGCAATTTACAAAAAAATATCGGGCGAGAATCGTATTCAATGGACTATTCCAAAAAAAGAGCTGCTCGCTTACAAACATACTTACAAACAGAACCCAACAATCTGCTGAAACAAGGGCTCGATAGACTCCTGTATTAGATAGATGCCTGACCCACGCAGGGATTAAAGCCTGTCGTGCACAAGGCCAAAACAAGAACAAAAAAGTGCTGCGACTTGAACCGATTAGCAAACTCAAAGACAGAATACGTCGGATAGTTTGGCAGGAAAATGTTAAAGATATCATCAAGTATAGTCATGAGAAACCAGTTATTTGATGCCTGGAAAAACTCCTCGCGGCATAAAATCGGTCAGTTTGAATAAATTAAAATCAGTGAAAAAGAGTGAAGTTGTTCATTTTTCTATTGACTGAAGTCGGGGGGGGGAGTCAATCCTCTCTCTGGAATCTGTAATTGAACCGGCGGTTGGGAGCACTGTCGCCGTTTATTGCGAATTCGATAATATTATCGAGACTCTGTATGTTATCCGCCCAGTGAAAGTCGAACACTAACGGAGTCTGTTCTAATCCGATCGTCGAACGGCCAACGGCAATCTCCATCTGATTGCCGCTGTACCGATAGTGGACCGTCACAGGTCTTTTCAACTCGCCAGTATCGGTAAGGCTACAAACGTTTGTTCCAATGGAATTGATCGCCTCAGAGTTGATAAGATAATCGTAACCGTTCCAGCCGGTCTCATGGTTCTGGTCTGTATCGATAAATAAGAGCATCCAGTTCTTGTCGGTGTATTTTGTTATGGGGTGGCTGGTCCGGGCGTAGAAATAAACGTTGTCTTTATCGCAGGCAACTTTGAGAGCCTCAAAATCGTTTCTGCCGGTCCTGTTCACATATCGCCCCGCATTACCCCAGCCGGGCTCATCGCGGTGCAGCGTATCCCCGATGGTATCACGGAACTCGGGAGCAACATCACCCCAGTCGTCGAAGAGTCCGTCGATGCGGATGGGATAATCCTTTGTCGCGACCGGTCTCTTGCGAACGCCCTTGTAGCGGCGGATATTCGAGACCAATTGATAGTAGTAATTGTCCGTATGGCCGCCCTCCATTGGCTCAATGTCGCGGCTGTACTCCTGTGAATATGCATCGACGAAGAAGCTGCTGCCCTCCGGACGAACTTCGCCCAGAAAGGACTGGTTGCCCTTATTGATGAACCGCTGGGCAACCCATTCGTTCCAGCCGGTAACAAAGACAAACTCCGGATCAATCTTCAGGGCGCGCTGCCACTGCTCGGCAAAATACAATCCCAGGTGTTCCTTCCCGGTCAGGGCAAAGCTGTTATGCTCGGGCTGAATGCTCTTTTGATAGCTTCGCCCGATATTGCTGGTGGGGTGCTCAGCAACACTGACGGAAATCTCTTCGGGTTTGTCGGGCGATTCGTGCCAGCCGAATCGATTCTCCGAATGGTCCAGCCACTGCCAGGTGTCTTTGCCATGGGTCCAGGCCCAGCAATCACGTATTGTAAAGAATTCGGAGATTTCCTCGGACAGGTCTTTTGAGTCGCCAAGGATCAGCGGCCTGCCCTTCCAGTAAAACCACAGATCATCGTAGAGTTTCTTTTCATAGAAGTCGTGATAAATCTTCTCGATAGTCTGCCTCGCATTGGAATGAGCGATGAAACATATCTGAGGCGTCTGGTGGCCCTGTTCTCTTAAACGTGAATAAATCTCGCATAGCTTTAGGTAAACCTTGGTGTATGTAAACGCATTGGTAACGTCGAAGATGAGCGTGTCAATACCTGCGTCGTTAAGCATGAAAACATGCTTTGTGATAGCATATTCGCTGTCGGAAAGATAGTAGCCCAGCTCGGATTTGCCCCAGTGATGGAACGCACCAGGTGGCCCCCATTTCGGATCGTCGGGATTGGCTTCGAGCAGTCTGGTAATATCATAAGGCCCCCCTGTACCGTGCTGGCCGAGCCAGAGAAAATAGAATATACCCACGGTTTTGCCTTCTCGCACTGGGCCGCATTGTTCGTATTCGGCAAGTTGGCGCCCGAGTGCGTCGGTGGCCACCCAGGTTTCGCTGTATAAATCCCGCCCGGCAAATGCCTCTCGCCAAACACAAAACACAAGCCCAGCCACAAACACGAATCGACAGATTTTCTTCATGCGTACTCCTGATTCTTCTTCCTATCCGGGTGTTCTACCGCAGACTTCACAAGGACAGGAGCGGATGCAAACTCCCATCATCTATATTCTACCAACGCTCACCTCTATCTTCCACTTAAAGGCCGTAGAAAGAAAGGACAAGCATCTAAATTAGAAGGCCTTTTGGTGAGCTGAGTTTCTTATCCCACCAGCGCCCGGTCCCGATATCAATCCGTTCGATGATCTTGGAAGTCATCTGTCTTCCTTTGGCTTTTACGCCTTTGATCAGGACCTGCTCCGGCTTGAATTCCTGCTGATGGATGCGCAGGCCTTTGACGGGTTTATATTTAACATAGATCGACTCCGGTGTGCCGAATTTACAGAGTTGCAGTTGGGCCTTTTCAGGAATATAGTTGTAGTCACGGTTCATGATGACCCCCCCGATTTCGAAACGCTTGACATAAGTGACCCCCCAATCGGTGTAGACAGCAGTAAAGACCAGGTCACGCTGGTAAATACCGCACCAGATGAGACTGTCGTCAACATAATAGGTCGCCGGCGGAGGCATTACGACAAAGGTGCCGTCATTCTTGACGATCAGCAGTTTGTCGAGTGATGAACAATTTAACAGCGGTTCACCTTTAACGGTGTGGCCGAGGAATCCCTTCTCAGAATCAATGTTGATACTCAACTCGTTGGACGTGAGCTTACGCACGTCAAGGGCCTTGAACGTGTCGATCTTTGTGCGGCGTGGGTATTCCTTTTTGTATCTCTTGATGAGCGCTTTGAGGTAGTCCACAACATAAGACTTGAGGTTCTTGAGGTTCTTCTCCACCTCGGCTAATTCTTTAAGGATGGCTTCAATGTCTTTGCGATTTTTCTCGATATCAAAGCGGGAGATACGTTTGATGCGTACACCCAGCAGCATTTCTACATCGTTTATGGTAACGTTACGCTTGAGTTTGGACTGGAAAGGTTTGAGGCCTTTGAGTACGGCCTTGATGACCGCTTCGTATGTCTTGCACTCTTCGATTTGTTTATAGATCCGGTTTTCAACAAAGATCTGGATCAGGGTCTTGTTGTGGAAGTCCTCCAGGAGGTTGTGCCTTTTAAGTGCCAGCTCGCGGCGCAGGATGTCCAGGAGCTGGCGTACATTCTCGCGGAGCACCTGTTCGGTATTCATCTCAACCGGGCGCTTGTTACAAATTACAATGATGCGGCTGGAGACCGATGTCTCGCACTTTGTAAAGGCATAGAGTGCCTTGATGGCCTTGTCCTGGTTGGCGCCCTGGGAAAGGGTGATTTCAATTTCCACCTTCTCTGCGGTGAAATCATTAATGGAACGAACCGGTACCTTCTTCCTTTTTACGGCATCTTCAATGGAACTGATAACCGATTCTGTGGTCTGTATGCAGGGAAGCTCCTTGATGAGCAGTTTGTTGGAGCCTTGTTTTTCGATGCGCGCACGGACCTTGACCTTGCCGAATCCTTTGTCGTATTCGCTCACATCCATGATCCCGCCAGTCCAGAAGTCGGGCATTACATTGATCTCTACAGGGGTTTTCTTCTTTTCCTGGATAATCTGAATCCCGGCTTCAAGCAACTCGATAAAGTTGTGTGGTAGAATGCTCGTTGACAGGCCTACGGCAATCCCATCTGCACCGAGCATCAAGAGCAGTGGGAGCTTGGACGGCAGGGTCACCGGCTCTTGGTTACGTCCGTCATAGCTGGGGATAAAGTCGGTCAGGTCTTTATTGAACAGCTCGTCGCGCGCAAGTTCAGTCAGGCGGCACTCAATATATCTGGAGGCTGCGGCGTGATCGCCGGTAAATATGTTACCAAAGTTGCCCTGGCCTTCAATGAGATATCGCTTGTTGGTCAGTGTGACAAGGGCGTCACCGATGGAGGCGTCACCATGCGGGTGATACTGCATGGTGTGGCCCACTACATTGGCCACTTTGATGAAGCGCCCATCGTCCTTTTCCTTCAGTGCATGCAGGATACGACGCTGGACCGGCTTGAGACCGTCGGCCACATTGGGAATGGCCCGTTCGCAAATGACATAGGAGGCATATTGCAGGAAGTTAAAGTCAATCAGGTCGGTTAGCGGGCCATGCCGTTCATGGACAGGGAAATGGCCGTGCAGAGTCGGGGGGTCATCGCTATAACCGTCGCCGGAGGCCTCCGCTTCGGATAGGCCAGGTACTTCTCTGCCTGGTTCGAGGATGTCTTCGACGGATGTCCGGATGCCATCTTCTTTTTGCTCGCTCGTATTAAGAGGGGACCGTTTGCCTTTGCTGGAAACGGATTCTTCTTCAAATAGAAATGTATGCTGTCCTTTGCTCATACCAGTATTTCTTCGTCAATGACAAGTTTGTCCATGATATAGTTGCGGCGTTCCTGTGTGTTCTTTCCCATATAAAACGCGAGCGTTTCACCAATGGAGTGCTCTCCGGAAATCGTAACCGGCGTGAGTCGCATGTCATGTCCGACAAAGGCCTTGAATTCTGACGGGGATATCTCTCCAAGTCCTTTGAATCGGGTCACTTCATGGGCACGCCCCAGCTTCTTCATGGCCGCATCACGCTCCTGTTCGGAATAACAGTAGAGGGTCTCTTTCTTGTTACGCACGCGGAAGAGAGGCGTTTCCAGAATCTTGAGGTGTCCACGTTCCACCAGCGACTGAAAGAAACGCAGAAAGAAGGTGATCATCAGGTTACGGATATGCAGGCCGTCCACATCGGCGTCGGTGGCTAAAATCACATGGTTATATCGCAGATTATTTATGTTTTCCTCTACGTCCAGGCTCTTCATGAGGTTGAAGATCTCCTCGTTCTTGTAGAGTGCATCCTTTTTAAGATCGCACACATTGAGGGGCTTGCCTTTGAGCGTATAGATCGCCTGGGTGTTAACATCACGGCAGCTCACTATAGAACCGGCAGCGGACTGACCCTCGGTGATGAAGATCATGGTGTCTTTGTGCAAACTCTTCGCGTGGTTGTAGTGCTTTTTGCAGTCGCGCAACTGGGGTACACGGATAGAGATGGCTTTGGACCGCTCACGCGACAGTTTCTTGACCGCGTTGAGTTCCTTGCGAAACTTCTCCGTTTCGAGGATCTTGTTGATCAGCTTGTCTGTCTGTGTCCTATTACTGTGCAGCAGTTTAAGTACGGCCTCTTGCACGCGACCCACAATTTCAGAGCGAATTTCCGTATTGCCCAGCTTGTTTTTGGTCTGGCTCTCAAATATCGGGTCTTTCAGGCGGATTGAAATTGCGCCGAGCAGGCCTTCACGCACATCATCGCCGCTGAACTTCTTCTTGGCAAAATCGTTCACCCCGCGCAGGATGCCTTCGCGGAATCCGCTCAGGTGCGTACCCCCGTCGTTGGTATACTGACCGTTCACAAACGAATAGTAGTCCTCGTTGAACCGGTTGGTGTGAGTGAAGGCAAATTCCAGGGTAGCATCGCGATAGTGCAATGGCTTATAGATCTTCTCAAAAGAGGACTCATCTTCAATCAGGTCCAGGATGCCGCCGGTTGACAGAAACCGTCGATCATTATAATTGATGCGCAGTCCCGCGTTCAGATAGGTATAAAAGCGAAGTCGCCGCTCAATATGCTCTTCACAAAATTGGTACTCCGGGAAAATATCGGGATCCGGCACAAAGCTGACAAAGGTGCCGTTTGGCTGATCGTCCTTGCCCTTTTTCTGCTTGATTAGCTTGCCGAACTCAAAACTGGCTTGCGTGTATCTGCCCTCGCGATGACTGCACACCACGAAGTCGGAGGAAAGGGCATTTACTGCTTTGGTGCCGATCCCGTTGAGACCGACGCTGAACTGGAACACATCGTCATTATATTTTGCACCTGTATTGATCTTTGACACACACTCCACCACCTTGCCCAATGGAATGCCCCGGCCATAATCATGTACGGATACCCTTTTTTCCTTGATGATGATATCGATCTTTTTACCATGGCCCATAATGAACTCATCGATTGCATTGTCGATGATCTCCTTGAGCAGGATATAAATTCCATCATCATAGTGTGCCCCGCTGCCTGTACGGCCGATATACATCCCGGTACGTAGCCGGATATGCTCCAGCGACGAAAGGGTCTTAATCTTATCATCCGTATACTCGTGCTTCTTTTTAGCCATAGGCAATTGTCTGAAAGTCCGTCCGTTATTACTTGTTATCCCACACTCCAAATCACGTTTTGAAGAGGCTTCAGAAGAGCATAAGTTAGCAATAATCCCGAATTTCTGCAAGGAGGGAACACAAAAAAGGCGCTTTTTTATTCTTCAACGGACTGAAGAAGATGCAATTGGGGATGAGGCTGGATGGCGTAGCGGAGCAAGGCTATGCGGGTCAAGGACCCGGCCCAACAGAAAACTGATTATATCGCGGAGCAGTGATTTATGTCGTTGTTTCAGCACGAGCCGATATTTTCAATCCAGTCCCCGCCTTTTGAGTAAGGCATCAACTTTGGGCTCAAATCCTCTGAATTTAATATATTGAGCCATCATATCGTTGCTTCCCATTGAAAGAACATTTTTTCTGAATGAAGCGGCCAGTTCCCTATTAAACAGATCGGTCTCCTTGAATGCCTGGAATGCATCAGCGTCAAGAACCGCGGCCCAGATATAACTGTAATACCCGGAAGAATAGCCTCCGCTGGAAAATATATGGCCGAAATTTGTACTTTGATAGCGGGATTCAATCTCAGGTATCAATCCAATTTTATCCATTGATTCTTTTTCAAATTTTGCGGCATCCTGTTCGGTTGTATCTGTGAGTACGTGCCAATCCATATCCATGAAAGAGGCAGCTAAATACTCAGCCGTCATAAAGCCCTGATTAAACAGTTTAGAGTCTTCAAGCTTACCGATCAGTTCCTGTGGAATCGGCTCGCCGGTTTCATAATGAAACGCATAGGTTTTCAGTACGGCGGGATCCGTTGCCCAGTTTTCCATAATTTGAGAAGGAAGTTCAACGAAATCTCTCGGCACTCTTCTCGATCCGCTATAAGTCGTATTTCCGAATAGGCTGTTCAACCCATGGCCTAATTCATGAAAGAGTGTTACCACTTCATCTATACTCATTAAGGATGGTTTGTCCGCAGTTGGTTTTGCAAAATTACCAACGTTGTAAACCAATGGCGTAATGAAATTGCTGTTAATGTTGGACTGGCTTCTGAACGAGCTCGACCAGGCGCCGCTCCTTTTACCGTCACGCGGATAATAATCAGAATAGAAAATACCCAGATGTGTTCCATCAGCTTCCAGAACCTCAAATACTTCAACGTCCGGATTATAAACCTGAATATCATTCCTTTTAACAAATTCT
>Ga0307378_10003618_pt1 | contig 22529 bp, 31 predicted proteins | sample UN1MG_FD_202238 | JGI IMG/M metagenome (GOLD analysis project Ga0307378, IMG submission 202238) | Soil microbial communities from Risofladan, Vaasa, Finland - UN-1 | ecosystem: Environmental > Terrestrial > Soil > Coastal area > Acid sulfate soil | place: Finland: Risofladan, Vaasa | collected...
TGAGTCTTACCATAACGATGGGTATATTCCATACCCAACGCATAGCCAAGGTTCCACGCCCAATTATAATTTTCTCTGCTCTGCCTAACCCAAACTGTACATGGGTGGTTTGCGTGAGTTGCCCTATAAGGTGCATCTAACCAAAGCCCATGTTTAACTGTACTAAGAAGCTGGGCAGTCTCTAATACCATCTTAACCACATGTTTATCACAGTGGAATAATGCGGCTTTGTGTGGGGATGTGTCTAATACAAAAATGTTCATACTAAACATCATACCCATGTAAAATTAAAAAGTCAAGATGTTCGTTGGCTGGCCTACTAGGAGTCGAACCCAGAACCTTCTGACTCAGAATCAGACGCTCTACCAATTAAGCTATAGGCCAATTGTATAAATACTTACATGAAACTACATGAAATCATAAACCGTGCAGACATAGCCCGTGACGACAATCCCGAAGAGTCCATGGTGGGGTGGGCGTATAGCACCGCTAAACAGAAGGACGCCAAACAAATAGGCTCCCTCAAATCAAACTTAGACACCGAAGTATATAAATTCCCAGATCATCTTAAAATTTTTGTCATGAATGGTGGGAAACCTGTTGTATATCTAGCACTTGCCACATTTAAAGATGGGTTTAAAGTAAATGTTGTGAATGCCGAGTTAGAAGTAAAGGGCAAAGGCTTGGCCATACAGCTATACAAAGCTGTAACAAGTAGTACCAACAAACCCATATACAGTGACAGTACCCAAACTGCTGCAAGTAAACATGCTATCTGGAATAAGTTAATACAACAGTTCCCAAATAAAGTAGTTGCCTACGATCAAAGAACCGGTGAAGACTTGCCAATAACTATGACAAAGCAAGGGCCAGCTATAAACGGCAATCAACCAATATATACTGATCCTAAACGAAACACCGCCGGGGTTAAGGCACCCACAGATGCACAAACACAAAGAACTAGGTTATTGAAACTACTACCATAATTTGGAAGCCCCCCTCAGATTTGAACTGAAATTTTTCTGCTTCAAAGGCAGACCACTTTGCTTAAGCTATGAGGCTATTGTTTAAGTACGTTTAAAACATATTTCTTCATGTAAGTCTGGTAAATTTGCACGCATCCACTCAGAGCCCATAACCCTAGCTGGAAATCCAAGCAATTTAGCAACCTTTATAGTCCATCCCGGCTTAGAAAAATCTATACCAGAAGATAAAACCTCTTTCTTCTGCCGTTCTTTAAGCATTTCCTTTTCCACTTTCCTATCATGTTGACCTTTTAATCGCCGTTGGTGTACACCATCCGGTTTGGACAATGACTTACTAACCTTCTCTCGGTGTGCGTCAGATACAACCCGTCCAGTATTGTTATGTGAGGCGGCACATGAACTATTACAAAACCTATTCTTTCGTTTATCATACTCGAAAGGTGCATCACAGTGCAGACATACAGTAGGGTTGAGATTGTACGTGCCAATCCGTTTAAGCCTTTTTTCTGCTTGCACTTCATTCCCCATTTTAGCTGCCTTAATATAATTTGCCTTATGCCTTCCAGATTGATGATATTCAGTATTCCTAATATCAAGTGAACCACGCTGCCCACCTGTACATATATTGTATGTGTCCTTATCTGCAACAAACTCTTCATTAACTAATAACGCTTCAGTATCCCACATATCCTCGGGGTTGTCAAACACCGATAATATTTCCTTTTTAAAATTTTCACGCCCATATTTTTTATATGCCCGTTTTAATACCGTACCAGAGCCGCCATATCCATCATTTATATTCTCTGTCTTATGGGCTCCTATATAAATTTTACCTGTTATGTTGTTCGTTATTTTATAAACTAAATAATGCATCCAAGTGTCTCCAAACTGTTATTCTTGGATGTATTTATATGGTGGGTTCAAGTCTGTCTATAAACTTAAGCCTCGCATTCTCCCCGGTCAGATTTGAACTGACGATTTCCACCTTCCAAAGATGGCCGCATACCAGACTTGCGTACAGAGAGTTGTTCTTTTACTGTTTGGTCGGCGTGGTGAAATTCGAATTCACGGCCCCTCGTCCCCGAAACGAGTGCTCTGACCAGACTGAGCTACACACCGATAAGTGGGCAGACTTTTCTAGTCTCTCTGCCCTGAGATTTGGCTTATAATGATCGTCGCTTCTTGAGCAAACGCTTATACCTTCTCTTACGGTTACGTCCAGCATGATTACGCATTGTCATCTTATGACGACGACGCCATGCCATGCGGCGTTTCTTTTGCCCTTTCTTTCTACGACCATTGTGGACCTTAGTCCTATCATGTCGTGAAACCATTTCGGTTCTCCTAACTGGTGACTCTTTCAGTTAGGATGTTTAAGTCCTAACTGGCCAAAATGACTCCAGTTAGAACAATGTTAATATAGGACATATCCATTCTCCTTTAATGATCAGTCTTATGCAACAGGTGTGTTGCTTTGTAACCTTCGTGTTGCTTTAAAGCCACTTATGCAACACATATGTTGCATTAAAGCCACATTTGGTGAAGAGGGTAGGACTCGAACCCACTATAGTAAGGGTTACAACCTTACGCTTATCCACTTTAGCTTCCTCTCCATATATTTGGTACCACTGGTCGGACTCGAACCGACACGCCCATTACGGACAAGAGATTTTAAATCTCCCAAGACTACCAATTCCATCACAGTGGCATTACATTGTTTGGTACACTAGGTCGGATTCGAACCGACGTTCCTCTGATTGAAAGTCAGAGCTATTTGCCGCTATAGTACTAGTGCATTAATAAGTTGGTACCGCTGGTCGGACTCGAACCGACACGCCCATTACGGACAAGAGATTTTGAATCTCCCAAGACTACCAATTCCATCACAGCGGCATTAATTTGGTACCTCTGGAGGGAGTCGAACCCACACACCCGAAGGCACGAGCTTCTAAAACTCGCATGGCTACCGTTACAACACAGAGGCATCACTTGCGTATAGTATCAAAAAATGATACTTTATGTAAAGATGTGCTACTTTCACTCAGCATAAGAACAGCCATACAGCGTGTAAGGCCACTTGTCGGCCATTACGTCACGCGGCTCAGAGTGATCATGTATACATAACCACAACTGGTACAACCTAATAACACATCTATAATTTGGTGGAACCCCTCGGGATCGAGCCGAGATATTCTGCGCTTCAAGCAGTTGCATGAACCATCATTGCTAGAGTTCCAATATAAATAGAATCATATAATAGGATATCATATGACTAGGGATAAGATTTTAATATTTTTACATCATCAACGTTGTGGTGGCACCACGTTCCGAGAAATAACCAAACAGATACATGTAGTACCATATAGAACACTCACCGTTGATAAGTTAATAGATAAGGCCGTTGCCGTAAACCCACCGTGTATTGAAGTGGAGCCCGGGCTATATTTCGATACCAAATATGATTTCGATTATTGCACCACAATACGAGATCCAATTGACCGGTTATTAAGTTTTGTTGAACTTCATAGTAGAAAGGGAATTATCAAACTTCCCGGTAGAGACGGTATAAAAACAAATGATGAGTTCTGGGTAAGTGGTATTAAATATCTCGAATCGCTTCGGCAATGTAATGTTTTCATTAGATCTATATCCATGAAAATAAGAAGCACCCTAACAGCAGAAGATGTGGGCTTGGCTATGACCCGCCTAAGTAATATGCCCATTCTGGCATTTCATAAAAAAACATTTCCAGAAGATATATCTGTATTTCTAAATGTACTGGGCTTAACTCAAAGGAAGCCAGTAGATGTGTATATGAAGGGTAGTGATGAATTTGTAGATGCTATTCCATCTTGGGTTAGGCCAGTGTTAGAAAACCTTAATATGCATGATATTCAATTGTGGCGTTGGTTAAATTCTGTTACAAATAGTAACAACATCTATATTCCTAATTAAAACCACCTATTATTTCACCGGGTGGAGACAGATACCCCATGGAGTTGGGGATTCTTTTTCAGAGGCGCTGATCGAACGATCAATGTTATCCTCGTGGCTGGCAACATGATTACCACATCATGTTGAGTTCCGTAATGTAGAGAGGGGCATTTCAGCACTTGCTCCGGTAATTGGTTTAACCGGGAGACTCTAAGTCTCTATCTACATAACCCTAAATCTTGTCCAAAAAAAAGCGGCCTCTAGTTGGGCCGCTTTCTCTTGGAATTCTTTTGGTCCTATTCTATCATTTTAGTGGACCGACTCCTGAGAAAGCGGAGATTCTATCATAATTTTCGCGTACAATTTCCACACACAGTGGGGCTGACGCGAGAATCGCGGGCTGTAACTGTTGTATAAATTGTTTACGTGCTAAAATTTTCATAATTTCCGTTTCTGTAATATTGGGGCTTTATTGCCCACAGGGGTAAAACCTGTTTGTTCTTTAAGTTATTTATGCATCTTACAACATTTTTTTAAGCGTGTCAAGCTTTTTAGTAAAATTCGTTCAAAATAGTTATTACTTCTCTACTTCCATCTTGGTGTTCCATTATTAATTTTCCACCAGTCTCGGATAACATCCTGTCCATATCTGCTAAAAAGTTTAATGCGGCACTTATGGCAGATGCCTTGTTCCGTGTACAGTACCTAAGCTGAAGATACTCTGTATTGGCAATATCCCTAGCTGTCATACCCATTGTAACTTTTTTAGTTTTCATTTGCAAGAGTATATATCATTAAAAATATCATGTCAACATAAATTATCATGCAAATCCAAACGGATCAGTAAATACCAACTGTACCCCAACCGGGGTACGCCTATACATAACATTATCAGCATGTAAATCAAGAGAGCCAATATAACCATACTCCCCATTCACGATGTCCTTTAAAAAGTCCAACGCCCATTTAAATTCATCATTATTAACAATAAACCTACCATGGTTTTTATTCCAAAAATAAGAAATACAATATAAAGGAATCTGTTCAGCATACTCAAGTAGGGGTGTAAATTTACCAGATAGAAAGCGGTTAATCTCCGGCCCCCTGAAATATCGTGAAATCAATTCTCTTAATTCTTCCTCACTAACATTCTTCCACGATACTAATTTTTCCATAGTCCAATCACGGAACACGCGGCCTTCCGCATCCTTGTCATCGTTTGTGACATATATTCGGGGGAAGTGTATGTTTTTGTTCCATATCTTTTTCTTTTTAAGTAACTTCGCATATGAGACAAACGCATCCCCCATTTCATCAGGACGCCTATGGTATTTCGTAATCATATGTGGCTCATCTTCGTCGTGTTTCACAAAGGAAAAATGGCCGGGGTCATTAGACAATCCATATTCTTCAGGGTGGCCGCGTTCTTTCGGGTCAAATTCCCGGTGTTTTCTTGTATGTTTTGTTGTTATTTCTGACAGTTTCATAACAATATTTATCTACACGCCAGACTTAAATCTTTAATATTTCATCTGAGTCACTTGGTGTCATGTGTATCATTAAAAATATCAACGTCATAGGCCACCCCACACTTACACCAGTAGCACAAAATATTAATACGATTGTTGTTAATGTATCCATCATATAAGTATATATTACCCTAAAGTCACTGTCAACCCTTTCCAATTTTTCCCTTTGCCTTATACAATGCTTTACTATCGCCCTTAGATGCCCTATGGCATATAATAGCGTGCCTGCTGGGTTCGGGATTATTCACCCTAAGCATTTCAAAGTAGTCTTCGGGTAATTCATCTACCCGTAAGTTCGTGATAATTTTACCAGAACTCTTCCACATATCATCCAATGATAACTCATCAGACCACGTATCCTCGGATATTCTACGGTTCCACTCCTGTAAAAAAGAAAGGGCAGCGTCTGTATAATTTAAATACAATGTACCAACCTGCCATATACGTTTCCTATGGGGGGCCATTTTTCGTGCGGCAAAGTCAAAGGGGTAATCCCCCTTAAACAGTTCTGGTAATTTCATAAGAGAACCATCCACATCTATCCACAGTACCGGGGTCTTTAACTCCTGTAGAGTCTCATAAATAAAGACTGGTTTCATTCGGGTATTTGCAAGGTAATCACCTGTGTCTTTACGTTCAACGATATGATGATTCAACCCCATTCGCTCACAATCTCGTATCATTAGACCGGCATACTTCGGATATTTCCATGATCGTGTAAAGAAACTTATAATTGTTGGATACTCATTCATTTAAATATGCCTGTAATGGTTTCATTATCTTATTTACATCTATATCTATATCCACTTGGTAGTTAAACTTTCCCAAATCCTCTGGTGGTATACGCTGTTGGAAGTCAATACACTCAGGAATCAATTTTACAGACTGGAAATAGTCCTTAAATTTCAAACCATCCCCGTTTAGTTTATCAGAATGCTTAACCCATACAGCGGGTATACCATAAGCGTGGGCTATGATAACTCCATGTAAGGAACTACTGATTATCTTCTCACACTCCAGCACTTGGGCTATGACACGCAGTGGGTTGTGATCTAAGGGGTTTATTACCTTTATGTTAGGCAAACCAGTGTACCACTTAGAAACTTGATCTGTGTCAACATAATGAGCAAAGAACCCATATTCATATTTCTTCTGAACATCTGGTTTGTTAAACACTTTAGGCATAAGCAGTGCCGGGTCACCAAACACAGGATTACATGGTATGCGTTTCTCTTTAAGCTTTTCGTATGTTAATGGCCCGCGTACGGACAGATACAAAGCATCTCGCTTTAATGTGTCGTTGTCACGCATCATCCCACTACCCCACACTATGGTGTTACTACCCGCATGATTAATAATACTGCCAACCCCAATCAATGTTCCAGAGGGAAACGGGCGATGCGTATATACACACTTATATCCAAATAGGCTGTCTAATAGAATGGGGGTTAGTATGTCTCCGAAGTTCCCGGGTTGTGGACCTTTGGACCACCACGCATTGATTGTACGTTCTGTCTTATTCATGTTACATATTTAGCATTCCTATTTACACGTGAAATTTACACAAAAAAGGTATATTACAATAAATACTTCTATAATCTATCAAAGGTGTCTTATTATGGAACTGTTAAACGAACTTACATCCAACTGGGAAATTGCGTCTCTAACTGAAGAGATGGATATAGTACTGGCAGAATATAAAGAGTTAATCCTCTTTACTCAACTAAATGAAGGGGTACTAGATGACCTAGGTGACGAAATAGGTCAGCGGGCCGCTGAAATACAACGTAGAATTGACGTTATAACTAAGGCTAGAGACATAGTAGCTAATCTACAAAAGAACGGGGAGTTGACGCCGGAACAAATTAAATGGCATAAAAACAACTTGACTAAAAATAGAAAGTCTTTAAGCTCTGCCCTTAAGCGTACATCCTCTAAGATGAAAGCATTTAAGAAAGCTGCGGCAAAGGCAGTTAAGCAAGCGAAGAGTGATAAACCTAGCAAGAGCCCAGTAGTCGATACCCCTGTTGCTAACCCCGCTGATGACCCTGTTGATGGTGGACGTGATGTTGATCTAGCAAACGAATTATCTCAACTACACAAACTAGCCCCCATAACATTGAGCAGAATAAAAAGCGGAAGTATAGATCCTAATAATGTAGATATGGATGATAATAACTATGAGGCTAAAATGGATGCCATAGAAGCCTTGGAAGATGGTGGGTATTTGGCTATGAACGGTAAGCTTACAGATAAAGGAGAGGCTACTGTGACTGCTATTAGAGGTAAACAACGAACTAGAAGCAGCATAAACCGCTCAAGTGACCCAATAAGTGCCCTTGCGGATATGGGTGATGATGATGAAATGGATGGAGACTCCCGTCTAAATAAATTAAACTTCAACTAAGAGAATATCATGCTGCTACTGAATGAACTTACTGATAAATTTGAAATATCTGCCCTAGCGGAAAGTATTGATTCTATATTACGAGAATATGATGATATAGTTAAAAAAATTCCAATACGGGAGGGTATGTATAGTATGACAGATGAGCTAACCAGAAGTCTAGCTCTTCTAGATAATCAAATACAAGAAATAAAAAGTGTCCGGGCGAAAACTAAAGAATTATATCAAAAGGGTGATACCTCTAAGGAAGACGCCATCCTTTCCCGTAGAGGCCATGTGGCTAAGATGAGAAAGTCGGTAAGTTCGGTTACTGAGTTACTACAAAAGTTCCGCAAATCTATTGATGTTTACCTTAACGACAGCAATGAATATCTGAAAACTTCCAAGAACACAATGTTTAAACACGCCAAGAACGATGGTGATATGTCAACAAAAATGCCACGGAAGGATATAAGAAAAATGCAACAGCAACGCAGTCAGCGAATGGGTAATAAAGGTGAGCAACAACCTACCAATCGACGAAAGTCTATGGCAGCAAAAACAGATGTACCGACGTTACGGCAAAAACCGGATCAACGTCGGGGTGAAAGACGAAGGTCTATGGCTACGAGAAACCCTTAAGGGTTGCTTTAATAACGATACGAGACACTAAGCCCTGTAGTGTATTCACAATTGGGGTATTTGACTTACTTGCTATAAACTCTATGTATCCATGTAGTTCGTAACTATCATCCAATTTAATAATATCATCGGACTTCATGTGCGTTCCCATCTCTACTAAAGTAATGGGGGCCATTGATTTACCAGAAAAATTAAAAACCCTAAGATTTGCCTTACTCAGTGAATCGTGTTCCCATGATACTTGAGTTATATACTTGGGGTTCGTAAAGGTCTCTTCCCCCACATAAGTTTCCCAATCATCAACGGTTGGATCTAATATAACCAAATCTGGAATTTTTGCTTCGGCTAAGAGATCACATAATTCTTTACGCCAAGGCGTTTTCATATCCCCGGCTAAGAATACTGCGAATTCATTAGCCTCCACGTCGTATGTATCTTTCGGTGTTAATGTTCTCATAGATGTATTTATATCAATGATGTGATTTCATCTCCCTCTTTGCCATGAACCTCTTTATTTCCTCAAAGGCGTAGGGTCTATATTCGGGGGATATCTCCTTACTATCAACTCCCACATCAACCGACTTACAGTTTGGTGGTAGTGACCCATGAGAATGCCCATATAGATGCCACGAGCCGTGGTGTGCTCTATTCCATACCCTCATTCCATAATGGAACAAGACCATGTGCTGCTTCTCTATGGTCACCTCTCGGTAATGATAGATAGCGTCAAGCAACCCACTGCCAATAAAGTTCCCACTATGTTTGGCAAGAGCCTTATCGTGGTTTCCTAGAATGAGACTCTTCTTCCCATTCAAACGCCGTAAGGTGTTTTGTATTTGATTTTCAGGCATGAACCCGAAGTCTCCTAAAAACCACACAACATCACCCGGTCGGACGACATTGTTGTGTTCATTTATCAGTGCCTCATTCATTTCCTCTACGGATGTGAATGGCCTATCTGCGAACCGGCAGATGTTTTTATGACCAAAGTGTTGGTCGCCTGTAAAAAATGTATCCATAAATTTCTCCTTTAGTTATATACATTCTTTACCCCTGTGGTTGGCATTATTGCCCTATCTTGTTACCTATTGTTACGATAATCATAATCAAGTGGGTATTTATTTATATCCAGATCAGTAACCTCAAACTCAGGAAACACCTCCATGATAGCATTTAGACCCTCTTCCATATCAGAAAAGTAGAAACACTTACCATCATCTTGCCCGGTCATAAAAAACTCTGTGATATCATCTACCTGTAGCTCCCGGTCCTCACATATTTCCTGATATAGTTCTATATCTTCAGGTTCAACGAAGCCACTACATTCAGCCCACCGACATCCAAGCCGCTCAATATCCAGCTTAGAACTAGAGTCTACAATAATACCCTTCATATTCTCTCCCCCGAGTTATATTTTAATATACATGCGTCTGATATACGATACGCTAATACCGCATCCTGACAATAATATTTGATCGTAAGATCTATAATGCTATTTATGTCATCCCTTGTACACATGATTCTTACTGGAATCATCCTTTCTTTAAATAATACATCATCTGGATTAACCCACTGCCCAGTGACTGGCTTTAAGACGGTTAGCCCGGAAGAAATTGCACGCACCTTAGCATCCCACACCCTGTGATATCTGGTATGTATAGGTTTGCCGGTGTTGCTTATTGTGGGTACAAGTATCTCCCACATGCTATTTTCTTCCATTTTCAGTATCCATAATTTAAAGATGGCAGCATGATATCACAATAATATTTGAATGTCTATAGGGGGGTATTATCTAATACTTTATCTGATGTTCTGCGGTGATGATCACCACAGCGGGTTTTATCTAGGTCTTTAACCCAATTGGTTTGGGTTTCATATACACATACCTTAGCCTTCAATTCCTCGACATGATTAAAAAACCCCCTAACCTTATTGTACAGAGGGATAAAAAAAACGTATAATACTAATAAACTAAAAACAGCTATTAGTATATAATTAATTGTCTGATAATCCATTATATACCTCTGGAGGATTTGCTAAAATCTGATCAGTAATAGAGTGCATTTCACGTACATTTTCAATGTCCATAGCAAAATAAACACCGGCCTTCCTAATAATATATACCACTTTGCCATCTTTTTTCATGGTTTTATACAACTCAACCTTATTATCCATACGTACCCCTTTCATTTGGCGCTTCGGGTGGGAATCGAACCCACGACGCAGGATTTTAGAGATCCCCGCTCTGTGCCACTGAGCTACCGAAGCATATAATCATTTACCTAACAACTCATCAAACTTAGACCGAACCTTAGCCGCCCACTTCTCATTCTTCTTATTTATAGCGTGATGCACCAATGTACAAAGCTGTGCTGGAGACATATTCGGATAGACCCTAGCCAGCACATCTAATATACACTGAATAGAATCAGCAGCCTCATAGAAGGGGGCGTCCATGATTCTAGGTTTATTTGTGATTTTACCACGCTCTATCATAACAGCCTCGGCAAACTCACCAACCTCTTCTGTGATTTTAATTTGAGAATCCGCAATAGTCCAGTCTACGGCCTCATTAAGGGGTTGCAATTCCCGGGATAATTTGATAGTATCAAACATTGCATCGTTAATATGTTCGGGCATTAGTTCTTTTCTCCATTAATTGAAAAGATATTATAAACGATATTGACAACCTTGTAAAGGATAAATATAATAAGAACAACACTTATGGAACCAATTATGAAAATAAATGACATGATAAACGAACAAGAATACTTGACACTGGAAAATGATCTCAGTTTCAATGATCTATCTTCCCTCCATATCGCCGCACTTAGGGCAATAGACGAAGGTCGGATGGATGTGGATAATGCGTCGGACCGAATGATGTTTGTGCTATATGAATTACAGGAATTCACGCTGGTTGATGATGAATATAACTTAACACGAATGGGGTACAAAGCTATAATGCTTGCTCATCGGCTAGGTGGAAGCTTAGAACGGCGCAGAGCTGGCACCCAGAAAGACATTGATCTAGATGATATTGAAGACATTGAATTTGATCCGAATGATGTTTATGATGATGATTATGCGGGGTACGATAGTACTCTAGATGACTATGATTCTATATTCAATATGAATCGGACAGGTTCTATACGATAAAAAAGGGGGCGATTGCCCCCTTTCTTATTTACCTTATGGTAATATACTCGAAAAACTCTTTAAAATCAATTTCTTGAGATACGCTTGAGCCTTTGGATCATGTTTAACAGCCTCAGCTAATGTCAAAATCTGACGACCAGCCGCATCCTGTTGTAATGATTCATAGATTGGGGATGGCATTGCACCGGCGGCTGATGGAGTTACCACCAAGTCACAAGTAACAAAGTTGAATCCACTTACGTTACCATCATCACCAACATCACCAGTACCTCTACTGGATACTCCATAACGAGCACCACTCTCGGCCATTACCTGTGCAATCTGACCCATCGGGGTGTCTAGGAGCACTGCTTTACCTACAGCATTAGTACCATCCATGTACAACTCTTTAATAACATGAGACACTCTGTCCATATTAATTGTCAAAGTCTGTGGATGATCAAGCTCTCCGAAAATACCACCATGTGTTTTTATAGTATTTGCGGCGTTATTAACAGCGGTCGCAATCTCAGACAGTGGATATTTACGCTTATTCCTATTCTCAACAACGGCCTGCATAAAAATGCCTTTCAGATAGGTCCGTTTAGACCCATCTGCGCCCTTCACACTTTCAGTAATAATATTACCTTCATGTGGCTCTAATGTTTCGATTAATAAATTAGTACGCATGGTACCTCCTTATTTTTGTGCGTTCTTACTATGCTCTTTCCTGACATCATGGGCGTCATATCCGCCATCTGTTTCAAGATCAGAAGCACCACCCGCGTGAGCGGGCTCAGAACCACCCTTAATAGGGTCTTTTTGTACTTTACGTGGGTCTTTACTGTCGTAATAACCTTTCTTATTGCGGGCATCAGTCTCGTGACCACTATGGGCAGGAGAGTTGTCACCTTTGATAGGGTCGTCATAACCATCTTTCTGACCACCATCGTAAGTTCCAGCCTTACCATCTTTGTTACCCAAGTTCTTAGAGTCAGCCAATCTCTTCATACGGGCCGCTCTACCTGCTTCCTGTTTGGAAACGGCAGGTGAAACTCGTGCAATCTGAGACTCCTCATTGATGGCATCCTCATTCACTTTGTACTTTTCAGATACAAATTTGTACATGCTATCTAATGTATCAAAATCTTCCTCAAATTTACCATCAGTAGATACGAATTTAATACCGGTTGTTTCGTCGTCGATATCGTTCGTAATTGAACCGATTTTCTTTCCAGCAATGATTACATCATCACCTTCAAGTTTAATCTTGTTTTCTACAGAAGCTTCTAAAGTCTTCTTAGACTTTTCACTAATGTATGCTGACATTGACTCACGTTCAGCGTCTTGATCGCCATATGCTACGGCATCCACAAAGCTTGAAAGTGATTCGTATAATTCTGTTTTCTTATCCATTTTAGTTTCCTAGTTAATCGCCTACATTAGAGATTTCCATATAGTTCAGGAATTTGGTAGGATTGTATTCCTCCTTTCCATCACCTTTGGTAACCTCTTGTTCGGCGCGTTTTTGCTTCTGAGCCCTTCTTCCATTTCTGGTAGGACTATCTATTTTGGTTAACTCGTCGTCTTCTTTATCAACTACATCAGAAAACGAATTAACATATTCATAGTATTCTTTCAAATACTCCTTAAAACTCTGCTTACTCATATTTATGCTCCACCTCCGGCTCCACCACCAGCACCACCACCAGCACCACCTCCGGCACTCCCAGCGGCTCCACTTCCAGCGGCTCCTCCGCCGTCTCCGGCTGGGGCTCCACCATCACCTGTGGGGGCTGCACTATTTCCATCACCACTGTCACCAGTGTCAATGGCCATTTTTGTTCCACCTACACCATACATATCTTTCTGTTTGGTACGTGGTACTTTGCTGATTGCCTCAGCATTGTCCGTATATACGTTAGGTAGTGGACCACCTGATAAATTAGTTTCATTACCCGGGGACACTACATTAGCAAGTTCACTCAATTTCATTTAACTAATCCTATCGTCCATATCACGAGTTCCACGATCCATCATGTCGTCGTCACCTAGGTCATCATTATAATTATGAGAAACTTCGGGGTCTGTGTGCGGCTTTGCTTTCATTTTTAATTCTTCAATTGCAGCCCTAATGTTCTTAGCTGGCTTAGAATTTCTCCCACCATTACGAACTATGCTATCCAAGCTCATTGTCAAGTTATCAATGTCTCGTTGAATGGCATCGGCATCTTGGAATTCTGGATCATCTGCGGCATTATAACCGTAATCCTGTCGGGCCATTCCCATGCTATCCATATCTGCATCCATATCTGGATCGCTAAAAGCATCGTATTCACGAATACGACTACGACCACGTACTCCACGTTCAGCACCTCGTTTCATATTAGCATGGCGATTCCCACCACCCATACGATTCATACGTGCTCTCATAGGGTTGCCTTCTGTTAACTCTGCCGACTTAGCCATTTTACTAGCCATGACTTCAGATGAAGCCTGCTGTGCTGCCTCGTGGTCACCACGGGACAATGCCATTACCATATCTCTAATTTTATCTCTATCTGCCATTATCTTTCCTATTAGCTATTGTTACCAATCATTGGCGGCATCACGATCATCGCCCCAAGGGTCTGGATCATCGTCACCGGGTAAATGATCAAATGTATTTCTGGCACCAGTCCACTCCCCGGACATCTCAGCGTCTGGGTATGCTGCCTTGGCTTCTTCATAACTATCAAACGAATCTAAAAACTGAATTAAGTCTTGACCAGCTAATACTGAATTAGGTCCGTACCCGTCTTGTTTTATACCCTTTACGTCAAACCCATCACCGTGCTTAGACCTATGTATTTCATAATAGTCATAGTCTCTTTCGGATCTACGTGATTCGGTAATTCCAGCCATTTTACTAGCCATAACCTCAGATGAAGACGATTGTGCTGCCTCGTGATCACCACGGGACAGTGCCATTACCATTTCTCTAATTTTATCTTTGCCACTCATTTTAATTTCCTATTTCTCTATTGAAATAATCCAAATCAGCACGTGTGTTACCACCCGCTTCTTGTTCAGCGGCGCGATGTATATCATCCTTAGCCTCTGGGGATAATTTATCCCAAAAATTTTCTATTCCTCCGCTAATTTCTCCGTTCTGATACTTATCGTTCAGTTCATAATGAGTATCATCAGACACCCCCGATATATCTTCCCATCCGTAACCTTGGAATATTTCTGGGTATTCGTCCATTCCATTGCCCGGACGATCATGGTGGGCCTCATTCATAGTTTTAGACATTTTACTAGCCATAACCTCAGATGAAGACGATTGTGCTGCCTCGTGATCACCTCGTGAAAGGGCCATTACCATTTCTCTAATTTTATCTGTATCATTACTCATTGAACATTTCCTCTAAATTTACTTTGCCTTTTTTAAGATCGTTGTAAAAGGCTAATGCAAGCCCTTCTATCACAATCTGACGAACCTTTGATGGAAATATTGATTCCCACAACCGGGCTTCTTTAATAACATCCTGTGCATACTTTTTAGCACCATCAGAAACAAGGCGACCCCATGCTCTTTCAGCTAGTGGTCCGTTGTACTCACCTTTCTTCCAATGTTTGAATACTGTTTTCTTTATATCTGGTATTTGTGAACTTATTGAATCATTGCTTTCAATAAATAGAGCAAGCTCTTTGGCCAACGATTTAGTATCAGAGCCCTCTCTGAGGGATTTCATCTTACTATATCCATGAAGAAAACTACCGAACGACTTGCCGGTAACCTTCCCTGAACTTTCTGTAATAACATCGTTTAATAATGAATCTTTCATCGTTGCCTCATCATAAATAGGTAATCTTTTAATTATTTATGGATTCGGGGCATTTTACCTGTAAAAGTTACGCCGTTCCGGGTGCTGGTGCCTCTGAACCTTGGCCTAATGGCTCCTCTCCGCCAACCGCACCAATCTCTTTATTATCACCAGTATCTTCATCACCCATCTCTTCATCACCTAATTCTGATTCCCCTTCTGGTGGTGCACCACCCGGGGCACCTCCACCCATACCACCATCAAGACCACCAGCCTCTGCGTCTTCTGGTTGATATATCAAGGACAAATCCCTATCATCACCCTCTGAATCCAATCCCTTCTCTTTACGGATCATATTTTCATTGAGTCTAATTTCATCTTTACTCAGACCAGCATAACGTTCTAATATGAATCGCTTAGACAAGTATGGTACGCCATCGGCGGTACTAAAGTTATTAAGCATATCAGCGTCCATGGCCTGTTGACGAGATTGATGATACTCAGAACACTCAGGTAATGTAATACGGTACAGGGTTGCATCTATATGTACACCGGAATCATATACCCATCGTTTGAACTCAGCATCCAATACATCCTCTACATACCTCTGTAGTCGTTGTATGAACTGTGAGAACTTAATCTCCTGTACATATGCCAACCCAACTCTGGATTCGTTCTCGATAGCCTGACCGTCTTCGGTGGATGTACCAAGATAAGATGCCGGGATACGTAATGCTCTCCACATCTTACGGTAAAAATAATCCAATTCTGTTAATTCACCAAGACCCTGTCCGGCTGGGAGTGTTTCTACCCTTGAGCTATTACCGTTTGGTCTTGTTGCGAAATAGAAATCCTCGTTCATGCTCTGTGGGTTATAGACAGATTCAACCTGCCACTTACCACCATAGCGAACTGGAGTTTTCTTTTGTTTGATTTGATTTCTAAACTTTTCTAATACACCGGGTACCAAATGATCCGGGCGATTACCAACATCTATATAAAACACCCGCTTTTCGGGGGCTCTAGATATTCGGTAAATTAAAATGGAGTCTTCTAATAATTCCTTCTGCTTAAACACGCGGTATGCCGGTCTTAACACGGATATACCAAACGGTGCTTCCTCAGACATATCATCTGTAATGCTGAAACGAATTATCTTATCCTTATCCATAGGGGTAACATTGTAATCTGCTATGTCACCATGGGTCTGGAATGAGAGGCTTGCTTGCCAATACTGATTGGGCTTCTTATATTCCTGTTGAACATACCACCCACGAATGTCTGTGAGATCATCCTCAGAGACGATGGCACCTATAACGTGCTTAGGGTGAATATATTTGAACGGCTTATTCTTATCCTTGCCTCTTTCAAAGAAGCAATCACCATACTTTATCATGTTTCTGGATAAGTGAAATAATCGACCACTCTGCCAGTGATGTATTTTACACCAAGTTTTAAGGGCCGCTCGGAGGGTTGCAAACACATGACCGGGCACATTCTCTTCTGATCCAGCCTCAACCATTATGTTGAGAGGCATACGAGTTTTAGGGTTGTTACCCGCCATCTCCTCTGCCATTATGTCCAAAGCCCGGGCTACGTCAATGTCATTATCCATCACATCATATTCGCGATAACGCACTAGACGTGTCGTTGAACCCTGTATAACTCGCTGGTACCAGCCATGATTGCCGTATAAACCCCTACCACCAGAGATGTCCTGATTATTTGAAATCGCAACATTCGGTGACTGAGGTGATATTACTTTAAAGTATGTTTGTATTGTGCTCACATTCCAATCCTATGTGTTCTTTGGTATATTTATACCCCAGCCTCTGAAGTGATCCTTATATCAGGTCATCGTTGCGTTTTAATTGCAACATCTGAGTAAATGATCGAGATTGATCACCACTCCCAAACATATTAACCACCCTCGTAATATGATAGTAGTCATCATAATAGAATCGCTGTGGTACGTCCGAATCCTTTTCTGCCATAGGTTTAAGGTATATTGTGAGCTTTAAACCCATAGGGTCTGTTTCTGGTTTTGAATAATAGTGTTTAACACCCTCACTATCGGAGGCCACATCCTTTGGGTTTCGGTTAACATCCGAAAGAAGATATGGGTTGCCACGTATACTCATCACAAAATCAGTTGTTTGGATATATGTATATCTATCCATTAAATTTAAAATATCACTAGCCCGTTGAGCACTTTCCAACCCATCATTAACATATGTGCCTATCATAACCCGAACACCACTATACATAGTTTCAAAAAAGTCCAAATCCGGCTTACGTTCCGCAGAACCCTGTTCCCTATCCGCATAAATAATACCAGCACCATCCGCATCACTTTGTTTCTCAAGCATTTTATCACCAACCCTATAATTAATATGGGATTTAAATTCTATTACATCCATGTCTTTTGGTTCTGAGGTATTTACAAAAAAATGTAAAACCGTAGGCATGTTTTCTCTTGGTAATTCATATTGCCTAATTTTAATAGTAACTTCATATCTATTCGTTGTTTTTCTAATCGCAGTTATGGTAGTTTTGAACGTTTTAGGTTTTTCATCAACGGCGTCGTCAGCGACCGTTTTAGATAACAACATTATATTTGATATTAAATTAACAAGGGTAGTACCGGTTCGCACGGGGAACGTTCGAACCCCCTTATTATCTTGTAAAATATCAGGTTGCTCAAATGGCATATTTCTATTATCAATAGGATACGACTCATATTTTGAATCTAGATCTATTACATAATCTATAGGTAATTTTTCTGGATCTGGTTTCTTTGTTTGCTTGGGAACCACAACAATTTTATCAACACTATCCGTGCGTACCTCTCGCATCCATTGCTGTAACTGTGCTTTATGTGCATATTTTACCTGATTTAAATCAGCCTCAAGACCATCAAATATATCCTTAAGGGTTGTCATCGGCTTAGATAAATCATTTCTATCCTTCCTGTTTGATGTATTCGCTGCGTTTTCAATGGCTCTCGTGTCGAGACTCAATATTGTACCGTCACCCTTTGGTATAGTATCATGTAAATTACCGTCCTTATGAGTTATATTCATCTGGAATAAACTAGAAAATGATCGCAACTCACCTAGTGTATTAGATGCACCAATTGCATATAATATGTGTGTATGTGGAGCCGGAGATGGTTGTAATATCGTAGCGGAAACAGACTCTATACTTGCTAAATTAAAGTAATAGGGGGCCGGAGCAATAATCTCATCGTTGTTATTGAATATAGTTTTAAGCATAAAGGTTGCGTGGGAAAGAGACATCGGACCGCTTTTAAGGAAATGACCTAATACTGTGTTATGTAAAAAATTTAAAAAAGTATATTGGGCCGTCTTATCAGCTATAACTATTTTTCCAACACTTGTTGACGTACTTACCCCCATAACAGGAGCAAAATCAAAATCCCAGATGGCTTCGGGTATGGTAAAATTCTTCTCACGGGCCTCATTAACTACCACAATATTATTACCAACCGCTCCCACCGCTGGCTTCCCCACCGCTGAATTTTCTATATCAACGTTTACAGTATTAAATGCATCCTCGGCAAATTTAAAAGCTATGAGAATATGTCGATGTGCTGTCGTGTTACCTACATCTATGGGGTTTTGTGGGATAGACATTTAAATATTACCCTATACCTGAAGTCTGTCGGGTTAATATATCGTAAAACACCCTGTTTCTAGATGGTAATGAAATTACCTTACCTACAGCAAGTTCCTCATTTATATCAACAATATTATTATATTGTAATACAATCCACCCTAGATCATTCCTCCCATAATACAAATATGCAATTGCGTCTGGCGCACCTGCATACCGCAGCTCAATTGTATATATTATGTCAGTAATATCATCGCGTTGTATGGGTGTTCTCTCCCACCACCTGATAAATTTTTCACCAACATCAGAAAAACCCCCCTGCACATATCTAGAGGTCTTTTTTAATACTGAACTTTTATCATCATATAGTTTAAATGCCATAATTAATATCCCGGTAATGTACCTGCCTTAAATTGGGCTAAATCAAAATCACCACCAGTTGATACTGAGTCTCCTCCCCGGTATCCCAATCCGTGGGCTTCTATTAGAGAGATGGTTACCTCATGTATAATTGGCATCATTGCCTGATTACCCGCCTCCTCAATATAATCAACATCCTCCGGAAACGATATACTCAAATCACTCATAACAACAGGTATACTGTAGAACTGCTCCTTATATCCAGTAAATTTAAGAATAGGGGGCTTACCTATAAGGAACGTTGCATTATCCTCTGGGAGCATCCATGCCCGCAACAAATTCAGGCTCTTATAATTATCTTTCCCCTCTAGTATTGTTCTAGAAAGAAAGCGGGCGTTAATAGTCCATGATCTATTTTGTGTAACTCTATAAACAGTAACAGCCGTGGAGGATGGTAGTCCTTGATTGACATAATCCGCTGATCTACTTTCGGTAATCGTCGGAGTAATCGCAAACATGACAAATTCCCCGGGGTTAGATGAATTACTTAGTGTTATCTCGTGTGTTCCCACAATATGCTCCTCATATACCAATATTTATATCATTACACAACACTTGCAAATACACGATTTACTTGGCTTTTTTATCGTAGTATGGTATAATAGGATTTCTTAGGTATAAATAGAGGGTATATAACAATAATAAGGAATCCCGATGATACAGAAGTCCCAAGTTACTGAAGATAATATCCCAACCCCTAAGAAAAAAGAGGTTGTAAAAAAGAATGAACCGAAACCCAAGAAGAAAAAGAACTATCTGAATAATAAAGATATGATGGCCCAACTTCGGTTGTGTCATGAACAAGATAAAATGACAGATGAGTTCGCTAAGATGATTATGCTTCTTGCTGAACGGTATGGTAGTAGATATGAATACTCTGATTACAGTCCTCACATTGAAGATATGAAAGCGGTTGCTGTTACAAATGTCGTACGGGCTTGGCGTAGCTTCGATCTGGAAAGATACAATAATCCATTTGCGTACTTCACACAGGCCATAAAACATACCTTCTGGCAATATGTTTCACAAGAAAAGAAACATAGATTAAACCGAGATACCATCCTCATTAGTATGGGGGAGTTGCCTTCTGATACTTACATGGAAGATTATCGAAAAGAGCTGCTTGAATTAAAGAACGAAGCAAAGGGTACCGGTGGCGAATAACAATAATTAAAGGAAATCAGAATGAAAGGCAAAGCAGCCTGTTTTACTGATATACACTGGGGAAGAAAGAATAATAGCGAACTACACAACCAAGATTGTATCCGGTTTATAAAGTGGTTTTGTGACAATGTAAGGGCAGATGATCAGATAGACCATATCGTGTTTATGGGTGACTGGTTTGAACACAGATCAGCTATCAATGGTTTGACGCTGGACTATGCCTATGAAGGGGCATGTATGTTACGTGACCTCAATCTCCCTGTATATTTCCTCGTTGGCAATCATGATCTCTATTATCGTACCACGCGGGATGTTCACTCAACCCGCTCCTTTGATTCTCTGGGCTTCACCGTGGTTAATACACCTACAGTGTTTGAAGACATTGGACAGAAGGGCACCTTGATGTGTCCATTCCTCTTTGAAAATGAGTATGCTGATTTAGCACAACACTTCAATGTCCCCATATGGTTTGGACACTTTGAATTTAAGGGGTTTATCCTCACTGGTGAAACTAGGATGAAAGAACACGGGCCCGACCCACTGGACTTCAAACGTCCCACTAGAATATTCTCCGGACACTTCCATAAGCGTCAAACAGGAACCAACATCACATATATTGGAAACGCGTTCCCTGCTGACTTCAGTGATGCAAATGATACAAGCAGGGGAATGATGGTATACGAACATGGATTAGATGATGTATTATTTATCGACTGGCCCGAGTGTCCTAGTTACATCAAAACGAAACTATCAGACTTGGTCGCTGATGCCCCTTCTATTTTACGGAAGGATGGTATTGTAAATTGCATTGTTGATATGGACATCAACTATGAACAGAGCATCAAACTGAAAGAACAACTAACAACGAAATATGAATTAAGAGAGATTACGTTGCATGAAAGTGCGGAACAAATGGAAGCCCTTGAAGGTACAAACGTGGATGAATTAGAATTAGAAACCCTCGATACCACAAGTGCCATGATAATAAACATGCTCAGTAAAATAGAAGCAGAATCCATAAACAACGATACTCTCATAAAAATTTTCGAGGAATTATAATGAGCACACCGATTAAATTTAAAGAACTCACCTTACGTAATTTCATGTCATATGGAAATAATGTGACTACCATAAATCTCGAATTCAATGAACCGACACTGGTTATAGGTCACAACCTTGATGCCGTGGTAAATGGTCAGATTGACAGTAATGGTGCTGGCAAGTCTGCAATATTGGATGCCCTGTCATTCGTTTTATATGATAGAACCATCTCTGGTATTGATAAAGCCGATTTAATTAATAATGTAAATAAGAAAAACCTTGAAGTATCGTTACTGTTTGAGAAAAATGGATTGTTATATAAAATTATTAGATCTCGTAAATCCAAGACCAAGGGAGATGTTAAGTTCCTTGTCGAAGATAAAGAAGGTGTGTTACAAGATAAAACCCCAGACAGTGTAGCGAATACCAATAAAGAAATCGAACGTATCGTTGGTGTCCCCTTTGAAGTGTTCTCCCGTATCATTGTATTCAGTGCCACATTTGAACCATTCCTGAAGTTACCTAGTCGCCACGTCAGTAAAGCCAATCAGACAGGTATCATGGAAGAGTTGTTTGGTTACACTGAACTTACAGATAAAGCCGAAACCCTTAAAGAAAAGATCAAGGGGGTGCGTGTTGAATTTACACACCTTGAGGACCTACAACGACAGATTGTCCTAGAGATGGAACGCCACACGAAACAGATTGAGTTAACTGAACATAGGATACGTGATTGGGATAAAACACAACAGAGTAAAATATCCCTTCATAAACAATCACTTGAAGAGCTTTCCTTAGTGGATTTCGATAGTGAACGTGCAGCTTTGGAACAAATAAATGATAT
>Ga0307378_10003619_pt1 | contig 22521 bp, 16 predicted proteins | sample UN1MG_FD_202238 | JGI IMG/M metagenome (GOLD analysis project Ga0307378, IMG submission 202238) | Soil microbial communities from Risofladan, Vaasa, Finland - UN-1 | ecosystem: Environmental > Terrestrial > Soil > Coastal area > Acid sulfate soil | place: Finland: Risofladan, Vaasa | collected...
GGATCATTGGATAAGATAGCCATAGTATAGGAGAAAGATCCCTTAGCTTCAGGGCTAAAACGAATCGTGAGGGAAGCAGAGCCGTTCGGTGCTATAGTAATAGGCAAAGCATCGTCTACAGAGAACGGCGCATCGATATCAATACCGCTTATCACGAGATGGGCTATCCCTTTATTCTGGATGTTCAAATTACGAGTACTGGATTCACCGGCAGCGACATTACCAAAGGTGACCTTTTTCGTTGTCACGTTGATATCGGATGCAACCTCACTCCAGCCAAAGATACTTATCCAGCGTTCCCCGGCAGTGCTGCTCACATCAAGATCGGCCCATGCACCAAAAGGACCGTCGTATACCCCATCGATGGTAGGCGTATATCTTATCATGACTTTTGCATACTTACCGGGACTAATAGTCAGACTGCTAAGGGGTGGGTATTGCTTTTTATTTTTCTCGTTGATGAAATAGACAATCTTAAAGTCAGTGAAGCCATAGGTAATGAGCGTAATATCGTTAACTTCTAAGGAAATAGTACCTTTATTGTACAGGTACACAGGCTGTTCTTTGCTCTGGCCTAGCAGTACATAACCGAAGTCAAGTAAATAATTTGGCTCCACAATCAGGAGAGGTTCTGCGAGATCTGTTGGTGTAAGTCCCAGTGAAAATTCGTTATCAAGGGAAGAAGTATTGTAGCTGTATTCAGTAGAAGACCCCCACTGAGAAGCCTGAATACCTATCGTAGCGGATTTTCCCTTATCGTAGTATGTGTCGCCAAACAGGACATCTTTGTACGCGTATTCGATGTCGGGACTGTCCTCATGGAATATTACCTGGAAAGTAACACCGTCAGTGCTTGGCCAAAGGTCATAATGGGGAAGGTTGTTCCACTGAACGATGAACCTTCTGGCTGGAAAAGTGCCCATAAGATCCCAGTAGATATCTTGATCTGGATTTGGTTCCAAGTCATCCCAGGATGGAGCTATAATATTATTATAGGGGAACCATGTGTATGCTGAGATGGGGAGTGGCAAGTTTAGCCAGCCTGGGAAGGTGCCATCAACGCTAGCACAACCATTATCGCTCACATAAAGGGAATTGTACTCTAATCCGTACATCTTTAGAGGGAATGGGGTGAATATCTTCCTGAGGGATTCATCTTCACTATGCAGGCGCGTACTGGAGGGCGAAATGGAAATGTCATCGAAGGTGTAGCCGGTTTCAGCTATTTCATATTTAAGGAGCGGCCCTACTTTGATATTAATCGACTTGCTCATTGTGCCGCTCTTAAAGACGAGGGTAAAATCACCTATTTGGGAAGGTGTCCATCGGGCTGAAAACACTCCGTCTTTTTCGACCTTATCGGGGAATACGCCATCATCAAGAAGCTTTACTTGCGTCTTGCCGATAGTGCAGATTACACTCGTTCCCACTGGCTTGTCGCGCAATATGTTATGCACCTCTAGATCAATTGGATTGTTGATCGAGTATGATCTGTCAGCCACTGCCAAATCAACCGGGTTCAAAATTGCCAACAGCCTTGCGTCGGAGGGAGCGGTTAATGCCCTGTTAGCGTCGATCCTCATTCCGGTAACGGTCTTATTTTTCAAGGAAGTGAGGGGGGCACCTGATGACAGAATCAGGTTCCTTATTTCCTTCCAACTTCTGGTCTGATCCTGCGCCTTGAGGAGGGCCGCCAGTCCGGTGACATGAGGAGTTGACATTGATGTACCTGACCAAGTTTCATACGCATCGTCGGGAACAGTGCTAAAGATGCCGTCACCCGGAGCTGCGACATCGACTGTCCGTGCACCGTAGTTCGAGAACCAGGCGAGTTCATCACGATGAGTTGTAGCTGCAACTGAGATAATGTTCATAAGATCATAGTTTGCAGGGTAAGCAGGGTATACATCATTATCTCCATATTCATTACCTGCCGCTGCTATAAAAAGTATCCCTTCATCCTGTAAGTACTTGATGCCATCATACAATATGCGTGAATATCCGCCTCCACCCCATGAATTGTTGACGGCAACGATATTCACCCCTGCAATTACCTTCTGATACCAGATGTACCATATGCACAGGTAAGCATCATATGTGTAGCCCCAGCCATCGCTATCCAAAAACTTGGTTGACATTATGGACACTTTCCAGTTTACACCGGAAACACCCAGGTCGTTGTTGCCACATGCTCCAATGATGCCTGCCACATGAGTACCATGACCATTATCATCCATAGGGTCTCCTGTAGCGTCCCAAGGGATCGCATTCATCCCATGAACATCATCAATAATACCGTTACCATCATCGTCGATGCCATTACCGGGTATTTCTCCCTGATTTACCCACATATTCCCGGCCAGGTCCGGATGGGTATAATCAACACCGGTATCAACCGTAGCCACAACCACGGAGCGGGAGCCTGTCTGTTTATTCCATGCCTGTGGTGCACTGATGTCTGCTCCCGGCTTCCCATAAGTCTGTCCAGTGTTATAGAGATTCCACTGATCGGAAAAAGACAGGTCATTGGGAATGCGGCCAGGATCGCCCATGTGAGAAAGTTTGTAGTTAGGTTCCGCATACTCTACATCAGGATTTTTGGCTAGTGTGCTGAGCGACTGCTTAAACATGGCTTGATCAACCTTAATGAGATACAGATTAGGGACAAGCACAGATCTACGATCTTTCACCTTTGCCGATTGTGGTGAGCGTATTACTTGCGCTCCTACAGCTTTGGCTATGGTGTTTATACGAGTTGGGTCGGCAGTTAGTTTTAACGTGATCAGGATTTCACCTTCCTTAACCTCATACCCCTGGAAGATTGCCTTCTGTGAGTGGGCTAAACTTGCCATGAAAAAGATTGTCAGTGTAAATATCAACATACTGAACAACCTTTTGGTTATTAATCTTTTCATCATTAAAAACCTCCCTATATCGTCACTGGTTTATTAAGAAAATTAGTTATAATCTATTGATAATTTAATCAATTATATCTTTATTACATTTTGCAAAATAAACTTTATGGACCTCTGATCATAGTGTAAACTCATATCTCTAGGTACTTGTCATTTTTAAAAATTGTAGGGTGGCGGCAAGACGCCGCTATCAAGGCGCAGATCTTAGATGGAGTACAACAGCACAACATCGAGCACAACGTCACAACGTTAACAGGGCGGGTAATTCCCGATGTCTGTACTAAGAGCCTATCCCAAAACCCCTTTTCGCTTAACGGATGTGCCGGTTGCCTTGGGTTTTGGGATGGCCACTAAGTACCTATCCGAAAAGTGGGTGCGACTCCACTGTTTGTGCAGCCTCCCAGGACTTTTCGGATAGGCTCTAAGTACACAGAGCGGGAAATGCGCGGCCAGATCGCATAATTGAATTTTAGGCCGGCTGGAAGCAGGCTCTTAAATAAAAGACACCGTGCTAACCGGTCGTGGAATTTCAGCGCCGTGTACTAAGCTACTGAGGTAAAAATTTTTTTATCGTAATTTATATAAGCAAAAAACATACCGCTTAACTTAATAATAGTATAATATTAATCTATATATTATAATTCATATATTATATAAATATAATCTATTTCTCTTAATTTTTTTGCTGATATTACAAAGTTTGTTGCAGATAATATGAAGTTTGTTGCAGATAATAGGAAGTTTGTTGCAGATAATAGGAAAAACAATTCATAGCTACCGACGCTATGGGCAACGTGCCCGTCACCCTATAGCCGTCGGATTGTGGTATTGTGGATATGGTGATGCAAAGATATGGTGATATGCAAACTTGTGTGCCTTTCACTCCCCCATAGCTATGGTCATTCACTGATTGCCCTGGCCACGGTAACACCGAGCTTCTCGCACTCGGCCAGATCAGGTGGCTTTGGCTGCCATTTGGCCATCACTCCCTGGCAAACCAGTGGAATATGGCAGCGGTTCAAGTGCTCCTCAATGAGTTTGACTGACTCCGCGCTCCAGCCATAGGTTCCGAAGGCAGCCCCAATCTTGTTCTGAAACTTTAAGCCCTTGAGGTCCTCCAGAATGGGAGTGATCGACGGCAAAAGACCGTTATTCAGGGTAGGAGACCCGATGATAACTGCCCTGGTCTTGAAGATTTCGGTAACAACATCATTCCGGTCTGTGACTGCCACATGCAACAGCTTGTAAGGAATGTTCTCGCTGGCCAGTCCATAGCCTATGGCTTCGGCCATCTTCCGGGTGCCTTCCCACATGGTATCATAGAGAATGACCGCGCTCTTTTGGGGGATCTGGCTGGCCCACTCCCGGTACTTCTTGACAATCTGTATCGGGTTCTTTCGCCAGATGACCCCATGACTTTGAGCAATGATATCGATAGGCAGGTTCAGGGCCAAGACCTCCTCGATCTTCTTGATAACCTGCTTACTGAATGGAGTCAGGATATTGGCATAATACTTCAGTGCCTCCTCGTAAAGCTCCTCCTGGTCCACCTCATCATTGTAGCGAAAGCCGGTTGCGTAATGCTGGCCAAAGGCATCATTGGGCATAAGGATGTTCTTTTTGGTCAGATAGGTAAACATACTGTCAGGCCAGTGAAGCATCGGGGCCTCGATAAAGACAAGGTCGCTTTGGCCGATATTAATTTTGTCTCCGGTTTTCACTGTTTTAAAATTCCAGGGCTGGTGATAATGCCCTTCGACGCTTTCCGCACCGCGCTGTGAAACCACGACCTGAGCATTGGGTGCGTGCCTCACGACCGCAGGCAGCGCCCCTGAATGATCGGTCTCGGAGTGATTGGCCACGATGATATCGATTTTGGCCGGATCAATAACCTCACTAATATTCTCAATCAGTTGGTCCTGGAAAGGACCCCAAACCGTATCCACGAGCACAACCTTTTTATCTACAATAAGATACGAATTATAGGTCGATCCCCGATGCGTGGAAAGCTCATGCCCGTGAAAATGCCTTAACCCCCAGTCAACTACACCAACCCAATAAACCCCTTCAGTCAGTTTCTCTACCATAGCACGACTCCTCCTCTCATTTCTTCTTTGCTCCTTCTCTCTTCCTTCTTTCTTCCTTCTCCATAACCTTTATTTCTTCTCCATCGGATAAGTCTGAAAGTTTTGGTATACAGTTTTTTTCTATTTTTCGGCATTTTTAATGTTTTCCACCATTAAAAATTTTATCGACTCGGATGTTTTCTTACTCCTGAACCCCAATTTTTCTAACGGACATTTTTAAAAAAAGTCTCAACCGTCATTCCCGTCCGCCGCGGAAATAAAAAGTGTCCATCCTACAAAAATAAAACTGGTCTTCCAGTATGTCTATTAACTTCCTATTTAGATAAAAAATATGGTATATTAAATGAGAAAAACGTATCTGTAAAGTTGAATTTTTCTTAGAGGTTGCTGTCAATGGCTATGCACCAAATTTCTATTATTGATCACATTGGGTCTCATGAGACCTACCGTGATAAATTAATTACTCTTCTTACTCATGACTTAGATTTTCATGGTCAAGATAGTAAATATGCATCTCATAATTTTCATTCCTTCCCCTCTAAATTTCCACCCCAGTTACCACATAAGTTTATTGTAGAACTAACCAATCCTGGAGATACTGTCCTTGATCCTATGATGGGATCTGGTACTACGATTTTAGAAGCCTTTCTGTCTGGGCGATATGGAATCGGATTTGATATTGATCCACTTGCTCTCATGATCTCCAAACTTAAGGTGACTCCTCTCGATGTAAAACAAATTGATAAAACAGGGAGTATGATATTAGAAAAAGCCTCTTCCACAGTTAAGGAGAAGCCGACTGAGTTAGTGGAGGCACTTAAGGAACGATATGATTATAAAACACAACAGTTTATTGAATATTGGTTTGCACCTGAAACGCAAATAGAGCTTTTCGCTTTAATGACTGAAATAGAAAATATACCTGACAGAGAGATCAGATTTTTCTTTGAGTTAGCCTTTTCTGCCATGATTATTACTAAAACCGGTGGAGTCTCCCTGGCATTCGATTTGGCTCACACTCGACCTCATAAGGCCAAGGTAGTTTTCGATAAAACTGGCAAAATTATTTTTGGGAATGATTCGGCTACTAATTCCTCTCGCCGGATAAAACTTTTGACCAAAACCCTTCGCTCGCCTCTGGAAGAGTTTGAGAAAAAATTCAGGCAAAATTTAAAAGGGGTACCAAAACCCGGAGTAAATAAAGTTCAGCCATATATTAAGTTTGCAAATGCACAATCTCTGCCTCTTGATGATAGTTCTGTAGATTTGATAGTTACTTCCCCACCCTATGCCTCCAACGCTATCGACTACATGAGAGCGCACAAATTTTCTCTTGTCTGGATGGGATATTCTATTGACGACCTTAGCCAAAAACGAAAAAAATACATTGGCGGTGAAGTAATAACAGGAATAAATTTTGAAAAGTTGCCTGATAACACAGCTAAATTGGTTGGAGAGTTTACTAAACAAGATAAAAAGAAAGGTCAGGTATTACACCGTTACTATTCTGAAATGACTCAAACACTGCGGGAGATGTTCCGAGTGTTAAAACCTGGTAGAGCGGCTATCGTAGTAGTAGGAAATTCTGTCATGCGGGGCAGGGATACTCAAATTTCCTCCTGCTTAGCTGATATAGGCCGAACAATAGGTTTTGAAATTCCCAAAATTGGAACACGCCTCATAGACCGCAATCGTCGAATGCTCCCAGCCGGGGTCAAGATCGATTTAGATTCCCAAATTCAGCAACGTATGCACGAGGAACATGTTATTGGTTTTTACAAACCCAACTCCTGAAAAACAAAATCATCTCCTTTGGAGAGAGGATGACTATTACAGAAACTCGTAAAAAGTATCATTGTCGTATCTCTGATGAGATCATCAGAATAACCCAGGACAAGAAAAACGGTAAATATCCAAACTTTGCAGACGGCAGCAATAAGACTAGTAAGGATATTTCTTGGGGAATAGTACACCGCTTGGGTTGCTCTGAAAACTACGAAATCCTTAAAGGGCAAACTACTGGCGGCCTTTTTGAGACGATCACAAAAGATTTTCTTGAGGAAGCCTTTAAATTACTGCAACATCTACGCCCAGGAAAATGGGAATACTCTGTTAAGCAAACAGCAATTTCATGCTTCGATCAATATGAGCACCTGGCCCATTTAGAAAAAGTAATTAGCCAAGATAGAACCCTCGCTTCCGCCTTTGGGGTAGATTATCTTGTCAAACCCGATATTGTCATTAGCAGGCTCCCTGTTCCAGATGAAGAGGTTAACCGATTCGGAAAAATAATAGACGGGAACGATCCTTCAGCTAAATTAACACCTCTTCGAGAGGTTAATTATAACAAACCTCATCCAATTCTCCATGCCAGTATCTCCTGCAAATGGACCATTCGAAGTGATAGATCACAGAATACTCGAACTGAGGCGTTAAACCTTATTCGCAATAGAAAAGGTCATTTGCCTCATGCAGTCTCTGTCACTGCTGAACCACTACCAACACGTATTGCTGCCCTCGCATTAGGAACAGGTGACCTGGATTGTGTTTATCATTTTGCTTTACTTGAGCTGAAAGAAGCTATTGAACAAATTGATAATCAAGATCAATTAGATATGCTGAAAACAATGATCGATTGTCGTCGCCTACGTGATATCAGTGACTTACCTTTTGATTTAGCAATATAACCTAAATCAGACAGGAGCAAATCGCTCAGGCGGCCCTGGATCTTATGCTCGGTGAGGGAGTGAGTGGATTAAACGTAGCCGGAGTAGCCAAGAGGGTCGGTCTTGTTCCATCGGCAATTTACCGCCACTTCAGGAATAAGGATGAGTTGATGGAAGCCGTGCTCAATCTTATCCAGAACAAGATGATCGGGCATGTCACAGCAGCCTGCGAAGAGACCCAGGACCCTCTGGAGCGGCTTGAATCTTTCCTGAAGCGGCAGCTCCGGGTGGTCCAGAAGAGGCAGGCACTTCCGCGCCTGATTTTTTCTGATGATTTTTCCGTCCACCACCCCGATAGAAAGGCCAGAGTGCATGAGTTTATCACTTTGTATCTTGATAGTGTAGCGAAAATTGTTCTCCAGGGCCAGCAGTCAGGACAGATACGCAGGGATATCGATCCCGGAACTGTCTCGATTATGTTCCTGGGATTAATACAACCGGTAGGGATTCTCTGGCATCTCAGTAATGGCAAATTCGATATTACCAGACATGAGGAAGATGCCTGGCGGATTTTTCGTGAGTGCATCAGGGCAAAAGAAGAAAAGAAGGGATTAGGGGTTAGGTTGTAGGGTGCCGCCAGTGAGCGTTTTTCCCTAGTTCCTAATCCCTAGTCCCTATAGTATAGGAGGTTTGAGGTGATGAGAAATAAGAAAAAACCAATAATTCTACTGCTGATAATCCTGGGGGCATCAATCGCTACCTACGCCTACCTCCAGCAAAGGGCACCCAATGATCAGGATATTATTCGCCTTTCGGGTAACATCGAGGTCACCGAGGCTGAACTGAGTTTTATGGTTGCTGGCCGGGTTGAAGAGCGCCCTGTTTCCGAGGGCGAAACGATCAGGGCCGGTCAGGTGGTCGCCTGGCTGGAGAGCACCGAATATGCTCAGGAAGTCGCCCTTCGCAAGGCGGATGTACAGGCGGCACAGGCTGCTCTGGCCGAGCTTGTGGCCGGATCAAGACCTGAAGAGATCGCCCAGAGCAAGGCCGCAGTCAAAAAGGTACAGTCCAGGCTTGATGAGCTGCTCAGCGGATCAAGGCCTCAGGAGGTAGCTGCTGCCAAAGCATCGGTCCAGCGGGCAAAAGCTGAAGCGGACCGAGCAAAGAGGGAACATGACAGGCAAAAGAGGCTCTACCGGAAAGAGGTTATCTCCATGAGGGAGTACGAGGCTGCCCAGACTGTCTATGAGGTGGCCAAAGCCAGGCTGCAGGAAAGCGAAGAGCAGTTAAAGCTCGTCAAGGAGGGTCCCAGAAAGGAACAGATCGAGCAGGCCCGCGAGACACTGAAAGAGGCCAAGGAGCACCTTTCGCTGGTGGAGAAAGGCCCACGTCAGGAAACCATAGATCAGGCCAGCGCCCGTCTCAAACAAGTCCAGGAGTCCCTGGGCCTGGCCGAAACGCGCCTTGATTACACGACACTGGTTTCCCCGCTTTCCGGTGTAATTCTGTCGGAGGCCATTGAGCAGGGAGAGCGGGTTACCCCAGGTACACCGGTCATCACGATTGGTGATCTGAAAAATGTATACCTGCGCGCCTACATCAATGAGACAGATCTTGGCCGGGTCAAGGTTGGCCAGAAAGTACGGGTGACTACGGACACGTATCCAGACAAGGGGTATGAGGGCCGCATCTCCTTTATCAGCTCAGAGGCGGAGTTTACACCCAAGAACGTTCAAACGCCGAAAGAGCGGGTGAAGCTGGTCTATCGCCTCAAGGTGGACATCCCAAATCTGAAAATGGAATTGAAACCCGGTATGCCTGCGGATGCCGAGATAGTGCCAAGCCTAAGATGAAAAGAAGGGGCTAGGGATTAGGGATTAGGGTGCCGCTCGAAGGCGTTTTCCTGGTCCCTGGAGAATACAGGAAGATAGGCTATAGGCATTTAGGCTGTTAGTCATTGTCTCTACCTACAGCCTAAATGCCTACAGCCTAAACAACCTTAGTCCTAATCCCTAATCCCTATTAAACGATGACTGATGAGTGAGGGAGATGCAAAAAGATGAATACCATAAGAATTGAAGCCCTCACCCGGTCCTTCGGGGACCTGACTGCCGTTGATCAGCTTACCCTGTCTGTGGCCGAGGGCGAGATCTTCGGTCTGGTCGGGCCGGATGGTGCAGGCAAGACCACGACCATGCGGCTTTTGACCTCGATCATGGAGCCCACTTCGGGCGATGCATGGGTAGCCGGTCACCACGTGTTGAGGGAGGCTGAAGAGGTCAAGAAAAAGATCGGGTATATGAGCCAGAGATTCGGCCTCTACCCTGACCTCTCGGTTATGGAGAACATCAGTTTCTATGCAGATATCTACTCTGTTTCGGCTAAAGAGCGCAGGAAGAAAATTGATCAGCTCCTGGCCTTCAGCAACCTGACAGCCTTCAAGAAACGCCTGGCTGGCAATCTCTCAGGCGGCATGAAGCAGAAGCTTGGCCTGACCTGTGCACTCATCCACACTCCCAGGGTGCTCTTCCTGGATGAGCCGACCAATGGCGTGGACCCCATCTCAAGGCGCGACTTCTGGCGCATTCTGTATCAACTGCTGCGTGAGAAGGTCACCATCTTTATCTCTACTGCCTATCTAGATGAGGCTGAGCGTTGCAACCGGCTTGGGCTCATTCACCAGGGGAAGCTCCTGGCCTGCGGGACCCCGGCGGAAGTCAAGAAGCTGATGACCAGTACTATCTTAGAGATCCGCACCATGAGGCCGCGACAGGCCGCCTCAGTGCTGGCCGAGCACCTGGCAGCAGATTCGATCAACCTCTTCGGTGACCGCCTCCACGTGGTAACCAGGGAACCGGAGGAAGCAACCAGACAGGCGCAAAAGCTTATGGCCGAAGCAGGGCTTGAACTTAGCGGCATCAGGCCGATCAAACCGAGTCTTGAAGACGTGTTCGTCTCAGTCCTGAACAACGGGGACACGACGGGGACGGGGGGACACGGGGACACGGGGGCTGGGGGACTGGGAGACATGGGGACGCGGTGACATGAAGACATGGAGACATGGGGACGCGGTGACATGAAGACATGGAGACATGGAGACATTTGTATTTTTATTCCCCGCATTTTAATTGAAATAAAAGGCAATCATGAACGCCACTGAAAACACTACCGAAAACGAAAAAGCCGTTGTTGTGCAGGACCTTGAGAAGCGGTTTGGCAACTTCATCGCTGTCGATCGAATCAGCTTCGATGTGGCCAGGGGTGAAATCTTCGGCTTCCTCGGCCCCAACGGGGCTGGCAAGTCAACGACCATCCGCATGCTCTGTGGTATTCTTGCCCCTACTGATGGCCGGGGGACAGTGGCAGGATTCGATATCCGCACCGAAGCGGAAAAAATCAAATCCAACATCGGCTACATGAGCCAAAAATTCTCACTCTACGAGGACCTGACCGTGGAGGAAAATATCGATTTTTACAGCGGCATCTACCGCCTTACTTCTAAGAAAAAAAAGGAGCGCAAGGAGTGGGTGATTGAGATGGCTGGCCTTACCGAGCACCGCAAGGCACGGACAGGCATTCTCTCAGGCGGCTGGAAGCAGAGACTGGCGCTTGGGTGTGCCATTCTCCACGAGCCGCCGATCATTTTCCTGGATGAGCCGACCTCCGGCGTAGACCCGATCAGCCGCCGCCACTTCTGGAACCTGATCTATGAGCTTTCCCACAAAGGAATCACTATCTTTGTCACCACCCATTACATGGATGAGGCCGAGTACTGTGACCGTATCGGCCTTGTTTACCGGGGTGAGTTGATAGCTCTGGGAACACCGGAGCAGCTCAAGACAGAATTCATGCATGAGGATGTCCTGGAAGTTGCCTGTGAGCGGCCCCAAGAGGCCATGACTGAAATCGGCAAATTGAACGGCGTCAAGGAAGTGGCCCTGTTCGGCCAGGAGTTGCATGTTGTGGTCGAGAGCGCTGTATCAGCAAAGCTGGCCATCAGGGACCTGCTCCACAAACTGGACTACCGGCTCCTATCGCCCAAAATCGAGAAGATCACTCCCTCGCTGGAGGATGTTTTCGTCTCGCTCATCGAGGCCCGCGACCGTGAAGAAAAGCCGCAGCAGGAGGTGCGCAAATGAACGCCCCTCACCCTGCCCTCTCCCCCCAAGGAGAGGGAACAATGAACCTTCGAACTATGACATGGGTTCCTGCCTTGCTTGCAAAGCAGCCAGGCCGAGCTTTTCCACAGCAGGAGGTACGAAAATGAATCTCCGCCGAACCTGGGCCATGGCCCGCAAGGAGTTTCTCCACGTTATCCGTGACCCGCGCAGCCTTGGCATGGGCATTGCCATTCCCATGCTGATGCTGGTCCTCTATGGCTATGCCCTGACCCTGGACGTGGATAATGTGCCGACCGTTGTCTGGGACCAGAGCCGCACGCAAACAAGCAGGGATTTCCTCAGCAAATTCAGCGGCTCCCGCTATTTTTCTCTCCGCGAGTATGTCCAAAACTACCGGGATATAGAGTGGTCCATTGATTCAGGCAAAGCCATCATGGCCCTTATTATCCCGTCGGACTTTAGCGACCGCATCAGGTCTGGCCGTCCGACATCGGTTCAACTGATCGCGGATGGGAGCAACTCCAGTACTGCAACCATTGCTATGGGCTATGCCTCGGTGATCGTACAGGTCTATTCCCAAAGTGTAACCATTGAGCGGATCAGGAGGGCCGGTGGCAGCAGCATTCATCTGCCGCTCGATCTTCGGCCCAGGGTCTGGTTCAATGAAGATCTTAAATCCAGAAACTTTATTATCCCCGGCCTGATTGCCGTAATCATGATGGTTATAGCCGCACTCCTGACCTCGCTGACCGTGGCCCGCGAATGGGAGAGCGGAACCATGGAGCAGCTTATCTCCACACCGGTCAAGGCGGAAGAGTTGATCCTGGGCAAGTTTCTGCCCTACTTTGGCATTGGCATGCTCGATGTGCTCCTGGCTGTGCTTATGGGAGAATTCGTATTCAAGGTGCCGCTTCGCGGCAGTGTGGCTCTACTTTTTGGCATGGCAGCCATATTCCTGGCCGGTTCTTTATCCTTAGGCATACTGATCAGCATTGTCACTAAAAGCCAACTGTTGGCCAGCCAACTGGCCATGGTGATGACCCTGCTACCTTCGTTCCTGCTCTCAGGGTTTGTATTCGCCATCATCAATATGCCGCGTCCCTTGCAGTTCATTACCTACCTGATCCCTGCCAGATACTTTGTGAGCCTGGCTAAGGGTATTTACCTGAAGGGTGTCGGGCTTGAGATTCTTGGCTTTGAAGCCATACTTCTGTCTCTTTTCGGGATCAGCGTGGTGGTTATGGCCAAGCTGAAGTTTAAGAAGAAACTGGTGTAAAAGAAGAAAAGAAGGGGTAAGGAGTTAGGGTGTTGCTTATATAATGGTAGGTTTTTCGTGAGAGTGTCTCAAAACCCCGCGAAAGGCCTTTAAAGTCCCCCTTTTGTAAAGGGGGATTTAGGGGGATTTTTGGTAAAGCGAACAAAATCCCCCCTAGCCCCCTTAAAAAAAGGGGGGGGATAAAAAAACTACCCTTGTGAGGTAGGGGTTAGGGTGCCGCTCGAAGGCGTTTTTCCTAATCCCTAATCCCTAATCCCTATTAAGGTGTAATCATGTTCGAGCGTATCAAGCACATGCTGATCAAGGAATTCATTCAGCTCTTTCGCGACCCGCGAATGAGGATGGTCATTTTCGTCATGCCCATTCTCCAGGTACTGGGGTTCAGCTATGCGGTAACTACTGACGTCAAGCACATCACTACCGCGGTCTATGACCTTGATAACAGCAAGGCCAGCCGCGAGCTGATTGCCCGGTTCGTGGAGTCTGGCTATTTTGATGTTGTGGAGTACGTCAGCACTGAGAGCAGGGGCAAGGAATTGATAGACCGCAGTATGGCCCAGGCACTTCTTCGCCTGAACAAGGGCTTTGAAAAAGATCTTTTGGCAGGAGGGCCAGCCAGGGCACAGATAATTATAGACGGGACCGATTCCAACGCTGCCGGAATTATCCTCAACTACAGCGGCAAGATTGCCGGTCAATTCTCGCAGCAGATTCTGATCAGCCAGGTCAGCCGCCGCAATGGTTCAACTCATGGATTCGAGCAAGAGGTTAATCTGCAAACACGCGCCTGGTTCAATGAGAACCTTGACAGCCGCAATTTCTATGTGCCTGGTGTAATCGCCATCGTCATTACCCTGGTCAGCCTTCTGCTCACCAGCATGGCTGTGGTGCGCGAGCGGGAAATCGGTACTATGGAGCAGATTATGGTCACTCCGATTACTCCGACCGAGTTCATTCTCGGCAAAACCGTACCCTTTGCCCTTATCTGCTTCATTGATGTGATTATGATTACGCTGTTTGCTGTATTCTGGTTTGATATACCGGTCAGGGGAAACATCTTTCTGCTCCTTGCGGCCACAGCCCTTTATCTAATGACTACCCTGGGAGTGGGTCTTTTTATTTCAACCATCAGCCGCACCCAGCAGCAGGCAATGCTGAGCACATTCTTTTTCTTTTTCCCGACCATGCTCCTTTCCGGATTCATCTTTCCCATAGCCAATATGCCGATCGCGGTTCAGTACCTTACCTTACTGAATCCGATGCGCTATTTCCTGGTAATCATCCGGGGTATATTCCTCAAAGGAGTGGGATTTCGTGTTCTCTGGCCACAGATGGCAGCTCTGGCTGTGATGGGTGTTACCATCCTGCGGCTGGCCTCGATGAGGTTTCATAAAACACTGACCTGATTTTCAGAAAGAACATAAACAATGCAAATGAAAGAAGATAAACAATACAAATGAAACCGCAGAGACATAAACGAAGCTCTATGGTTTTCATTTTATAAAGGAGGTTGATATGCGTAACTATATCAGGACGTGTAAACCCATGACCTGGATCTGGCCAGCTCTCGCTATCCTGGGAATGACATTTTCAGGATGTGCCACTGCACCGCGGCCCAAGGAGTCACCGAAGGCCGGTATCTCTTCTTCACCTGCTTCCTCTGCTTCACTTATTTTACCTGTTTCACCTGTTTCACCTGCTTCACCTGCTTCACCGAAGTCCAACGCCGCCGCCTTACCCCAGGCATTCTTACCCCAGGCCGGCCTGCCCCAGTCCGCTACCGTCTCGCCCGGCGATACTCCCGAAGTTTCTCCCTCCACCAGGCAGCAGCCGAAAGAGCATGAGAACGGACAGGAGAACGGCCAGAAGGCGGATAAAAGTCAGGAAGAGGATAAAGGTCAAGCTCGCGGTGCTGCCAAAAGGCAAACCATGACACCGCTGACTCTGGCCGAGTGCATCAAAATTGCTCTTGAACAAAACCCCGTAAACAGGGCGGTCAGGGAGGGAGTTATCGCAGCCAGGGAGGCAGAGGGAGAGGCGACCGCACCCTATTATCCCGAACTAGCCTTGAGCGCTGGATATAGCAGATGGCAAAAGTATGCCTTTTTGCCCAATGGTCTTTCCAGTCCAGGGTCTCCACCTCCAACAATCATCGGCCCCACCGACGATTGGACCACAGGCTTAAGGGCCAGGCTTCTGCTCTTCGACTGCGGTGAGCGGGGGGCGCATCGAACGGCAGTCATGGCCAGACATTGGGCTGCTGAAGAGGATGAGGAAAATGTTCACCAGGACATCGTGCTCCAGGTACATCAGGCCTATTATGGCCTCAGATCAGCCCATGAGGCCAGATCAATCGCAGGTAAAAGTCTGCTCAGGGCCGATGACCACCTTCGCCTGGCCACGGAAAAAAAGGATGCGGGTGCAGTTCCCAAGGTGGATGTAGTCAGGACCCAGGCCGAGGTAGCCCAGGCCAAACTGGCCTTAGTCAGGGCCGAAAGTCTGATTCGCATAGCCAAAGGGAAACTCAATGTGGTGATGGGATCGCCGGTTGACACATGGATAGAAGTTCAGGGAACCCCTGTAGAAGTTAAGGGAGCCCCTGTAGAGGGTCAGGAATCCCCTTCAGATCAGTCCGAAGCAGTCACGCCGCCGGGGGAAATCAATGTCTATGACGCCCTTGACCAGGCAATCAAGACGCGGCCTACTCTGAAGGCAGCACTTTTGCGCACTGCTGCAGCCCGGCGTGAAGTCAGCGCAGCCAGAAGCACTTTTGGCCCCAAGATACGGGCCGATGGTGGATACGGCTGGCGCGGCCCTGACTTTTTCCCCGACGACGAAGAGTGGTCTGCCGGGATTTCCCTTGATTGGCCCATTTTTACCGGATTCTCAGGAAAACACAAGCTGTCCAGGACAAAGGCCGAGCTCTCGAAAGAGGAGGCGCAAGTCCAACGACTTGTCCTGGAGGTGCAGGAGGAGGTGTGGTCTTCCTATTCAAAGCTTCAGGAAACCTATGAGGCCATCCAGACCTCCGAGGCCCTGGTCCAGTATGCACAGGAGAGCCTGAGACTGGCCCGCGAGCGCTACGAAGCAGGAAGCGGACCTGTAAGTGACCTCCTCGATACCCAGACCGCCCTTGATCGGGCTGAAGCTGCACGTTTGGAAGCCCAATGGGATTACTTCGTGGCCAAGGCATCATTCCAGCGGGCTATAGGCAAACTGGACGGCAGGGACCAGCCGGGCGGCAGTGAAAAGCCATAGAATCGATCAGACCTGATGCTCTACTGGCCCCTTTGGGATTTAAATAAGCTTTTATCCCCAAAGAGAGACCCTTGCTCTTATAATCTTTCGTCCCCCGCGTCCCCGAGTGCTTCAGCATAATCGATAAACTTCTGGAGAGTCGATAGAGCGCTTGTTGCGGTCAAACTTTGTCCAGCAACCCCCTTTCTACTGATTATCAATTCTTCTATCTATGCACATATCTATGCACACCATCGATACAATATACACGCCCTATATACACCTCGAAAATTTCTGAGTTTCACCGTGGCATACTTCATTGTGGGCCAAAAGTAGTTGACACTTTTTCCCCCTCACCCTGCCATCTCCCCCAGGGGAGAGGGGATAACTCGTTGCTATTATTGTAGTAAATTCCATCACCCTTAAGGAAGGATGGTAGGTGGGGTAAAAAGTGTCAACTGGAAAATGAAGGATGCCTTCACCGTTAACGTCAAAACTGAATATCGATTAAAGTGTGTTTCATATTTGACACGGCTTATTTAAAGTTAGTATATTGTTAATATGCGTTTGCACTTTTTGTTTACATGTTGACAGCCTTTTTGGCACTCTCTAAGTACACTGAGCGGTAAATACGCAGCAATTCTAATAAGGTAATCAAAACTCTGGAAAAACTCGTCAATAAGACACAGGATTTGACTATCTTGACCGATGGAGAACGCCGCTATGGCAATACCCTCTTTGAAATATCCTTTGAGATAGTGAAGAATGGAAAACGGGGTCGTCCCAAGAAGACTCTCAAAAAAGGAGTCAAGTCCAGAGTGAAAAATAAAGGTTCCCAAGCCCACAAAAAAAAGGACCCAAGCGACCCAAATATCAAAGTCCCTGGGCTGAACATCCTGAAACCAATCAAGAGCTTAAAAACAAAGACATCCATGCCAACCATGCTGAAGCCTTCTTTAGTTCACTGCGCAGAAGATGTTCGGCTTTCCGTAGAAGAGCGAACATGTATGCCAAGTTCACCAGTGCATTGCGCAGAACTTTGCATGTTTACTGGGTGATTCACAATTTTGTTCGCGTTCATTTTACAACTAAGCTGGTTCCTGCAGTGGCTTTGGAAGTAATCGATAGGGGGGCTATCAATAGATGAGTTATTCCAAATCCAGTTATCATAGTTCACTATTTTATAATTTTAAACTATATGCCATCAAACTGAACCAGTGCCCGATTGGGAACCGCAACGCAAAAGATAAGGAGATGAGGGAAGAGAAAAGAAACAATTTAAAAACCTTGGGTGTCTTAGTAACCAAAGCAAAAATTGACAAGTTTGTGAAGGAGAACATTAATGAAAAGTAAGGATAATATCCATTTGGCCTTATGGGTTTTCTTATGTATATGTATAATAGTCATCCCCATCTCTGCTTACAGCCTAGATGGGCAGGTTGAGATTAGGCAAACACCTGCTACTCGCTTCCCTATAGTTATTGATCAGCCGGGAAATTATCGGCTGACCAGCAACATTAGAGTCTCAACCCCCAATGTAGATGGCATCCAGATTATGGCGAGCGATGTTAGCCTTGATTTAGATGGCTACACCCTCAATGGCCCAGGCAAAAGCTCAAAGGGTACAGGCATATATGCTTCTCGTATAGAGAATATCGAGATCGTGAATGGGAAAGTGCGGGATTTTCTGTGTGGAATAAGCCTTTGTGGCCCCAATCATCAGGTGAAGGATCTGAGTGCTGGTCATAATAGCTCCATTGGCATTAAAGCTGATTTATCCACCATAATCAACTGTACAGCCGATTCTAATGGCTCCTCCGGTATCAAGGCTAACTCATGTACTATAGCCAACTGCACAGCCAATTCTAACGGCTTCCATGGCCTTGAGGCCGACTCATGCACCATAATTAACTGTAGCGCTAAGTCTAATAGTGCAGATGGTGTTAATGCCATGAATAAATGCCGCCTTGAGAAGAATACCCTGAATGAGAATGGTGGATATGGGCTGTACCTGGAGTCTGATAATAGCTATGCCATTAAGAACCTGGCTAATAATAATAACCTGAAGGGGAACCTGAAGGGGGATTTTTATCAGAAAGGTCTTAACTACATGCCTACCAGAGGCGATGACGCTAACCTTAAGGATCGAAAGAAGGAGTAGGTTGATGAGTAAGAGAGGGAATCTTAAAAAGAGAGAGATGTTTTTGGTGGGTATTCTTTCCTTATTCTGTATCTTGGGGAATCCTAAGGTAGGGCAAGCTATCAATTCTCATGAGGTCCACCTTACTGTTGTTAGGGGGCCAGGGCTAACGGACTGCACTTTATGTCACAAACTGATATGGAATAATGATTGTCTCTGTTATACGATGTTTACTGATTGGAATGAGTGTCTTCCCTGCCATAGTCCGAATGGAGCCTATGACGGAATGAATAACCCCGATATAGGTGCCAGGTACAACTGGGACAACTCTGATTCCAAAATTTACGACGCCAGTGGCCGCCTCAAGCCGGGCAAGAAAAAGTGGTGCATTGGTTGTCATGATGATGGCAATTGTGTAATCAAGGGTGTTACTGCGCCAAATATCGCCGGGCAATCCATGAGTGGAGACTGGGAAAGTCCAATTTCCATAGTTGACTCACAGATCCTGGGTGCAGAAAATTTACTGGATAACAATCTCAACACAGGAATAATGGGTGGAGGTGGATATGTTATCTTTAATTTGGGTGATTCTGTTAATGTTTCTCACCTCAGACTTTATACAGCCATAAATGCCAATGTCCAATGGGATGTCTATGGAGGAAATGATTTGAACTCCTGGACAAAGATATTATTAGGACAGTCCATAATCTTTGGCGCTCCTACTTGGCAGACAGGTCCCCCGGATGGATGGAATGAGATGAAGCTGGATGGATTCATCCCTGTTCAGTATATCAAACTAGTCAAGGTGAGCCCTTGGCCCATACCGAGCAATTCTCTTCTTGAATTTGAATTCAAGAAGGATTTGCAGTATGGATATTATTTCACTGGTCATAAGGATGTAGGGTGCGATTACTGCCATAATACCAACAGCACTCACTTTGATAGCATTGCCCAAACCTATAAGGCCAGCCTTAATAACTATCAGAGTGGCTATCGGCTCAAGAGTGTAGAAGTAAGTGGAGTAGGGATGGTTCCCCCGCTGGAAATTCCCAGGGTGGGCTGCAATTGGGGAGAAAATCCCAGAACCAGCAATGACTTTGCCCTGTGCTTTCTTTGTCATGACCGACATAAATTATTGGGAGATGCTTATGGTTCTGGTAGTTTTCTCCAATATCCTTTAGCCACGAATTTTCGAAATGATTCTCATCTGGATGGGAATGGAAAGGTGAGCAATGAGCATCTTCGTCATCTCCGGGGAAGGTTTTACTGTGGAAACGGCCAGGACTGGGATTCTGACTGGGATGGTACGCCAGATTCGCCGCAGAGCTGCACTGCCTGCCATAATGTCCATGGCTCTCCCTCACCAGCCATGACCCGTCATGGAGAGTTGGTCAGCCTCAGCCAGGCAGGTATGGATAAGGCTCCATTGTTCAACCTCCGGTACTTGGATGCGGATAAGATATTGGCTCCAGATCTATCCGATGTTTCCCAAAGCACAGGAGGCCAGACCCAGTTCTATGGACCTGGCCCAGGGGCGGTAGTGAAAAATAAGATCTGCAATATGTGCCACAATGATAGGGTGACCTATGACCGCCCGGTTCCGGTAATAGTTCCTCCACCAGGACCATAATGAAGAGATGAGAGCGTAAGTGATCAGCGACAATTAATTTTTCCATATTGAGGGACACAAAAATACGTCATGGTTGCTATAGATTTTCAGATAAATAATTGCCCCGTTTGAAATTTAATTTCTGAAAATCTATAGATGGTGAGCCCAGAACCTATTCACATAACTCAAATCCCTGGGATACTACTGATTCCCACAACTACCAGAATGGGTACCGGCTTAAAGAGCGGATGATTATCCCCTTAAGCACCGGCCCTCTGGCAGGATATGCTCAGGATCGGTTTGCACTCTGTTTTACCTGCCATGATTATGTCAAACTTCTGGGGCCGACCGCGCCGTATCAGACCAATTTTCAGGATGATGGGATTAACCGCCATCTGAGCCACGTAAGCTCCGGCCGCGCGTGCTGGGATTCTGACTTGGATTATTTACAGGTGCCGGATGAAATCATTATCGACAATATAAATGCAGCGTTCGTCGGTGATTCCATCATTGATTCCCGGATGAGTTGTCCTGCCTGTCACAATGTGCATGGATCTCCTAATCCGGCCATGATTCGACATGGAGAATTAATCAGTACTCCTGGTACGCATGACAAGTCACCGGCCTTAAGTTTTCGCTGGTACAAAGCGGATGGCTATACTCCTGCCATCTTTCGTGATGAAAGGCTGCTACGGTGATATGCCTGTCCTGGGCGGACCCGGAGGCGGAAGCCTGGAAGACAGCAAGGTCTGTGTTGCCTGCCATGCCGGCCCTGCACCAATCAAATATGACCGGGTCTATCAGACACTGGCTATGCCCCAAGGGTCATGGAGCACTCCTCTGATGAAATGGTTTAACATGAGGAGGAGCATTGCAGGGAGCCTGGCTGTATCAGGGAGCCTGTTTGTATTAGGAAGCCTGGTTCTATTAGGAAGCCTGGTTCTATTATTGATAGGACTTTCATCCTCTTTGGAAGCAGCCACCATAACCTTTCCCTCAAAAAAGTGGAACACCATGCAGGACGCAATCAACAAGGCTCAGGAAGGAGACACCATTCTGATTTCTCCCGGAAGGTATCAGGAAAATTTGATTATCGACGGGAAATCCATAAACCTTGAGGGGAAAAACAACAAGGATGCCGTCATACTTGATGGGGGAAACAAAGGTCCTTGCCTTATCCTGAAAAATGGCAGTAATGGCAATGTCCAGGGGTTGATTATCCAGAATGGAAATGCTCGCGGGAATGGAGATGAAGGGGGCGGAATTGCCTGCTACCAGTCCAATCCCACAATAGCCAACAATATCTTCAGAGATAATGCGGCTGATAAGGGAATGGGAGGGGGAATTTTTTGCTATCAGTCCTCTCCGATCATCGAGAACAACAAGTTCTATAGCAATCGGGCAGAAAAGGGCGAGGGATCAGGAGTTTTTGCTTTTCGCTCAACTCCCGTCATACGCCATAATGCCTTTATCGGAAATCAGGCAGAACAGGGCGAAGGCGGAGGGATTTCACTTATGGAATCGGCAGGGAACATCAGCAGCAATTCTTTTCTAAACAACCTGGCCGATCAGGGAAAAAATATTTACCTGCAGCATTCCCATGGGAACATGGAAAATAACAATCACGAGGAGGATAAAGACAACCATAAGGCAGCCGTTTTTCTCAATCAATCTGCCTTTTAAATTCTATAGATTATCTCGGCAATATTACATTTAGCTATTGGACACCGATAGGCGGGGTTTTCTAACCCCGCCGTCTCCCCCCAAAAAATAATCAGACCTCTGAGCCTTGCTTCGGCCTACTCCTAATTAATACTGACGTATTCCTCCTCTGCCTTACTCCGGGCTTAACATGGTGACTCCTCCCACTGGCTTTGGGTAGTCGAAACCCATCTTTTTAGAGTTATAATAAGCGATTGAACTGCTAACAGATGCATGTGAGCAAAAGACTGCCCCGCTTTTATCCAGGGTTATAATGCCTTCGCTGGTATCAGGCAGCTCTACGATTGAGCTTATCATGGGCTCGATCTTTGAATTCTCGGCACTAACGGGTGGCGCCATAACTAGCAGTAAAGTTTCCACGGGAAAAAAACTACGCGATTTATTTTTTTCAATAAGTACATCACCTGAGCTTGGAGTACTGGTTTGGTCACTTTTTACAGACCTCAGTTCATAACCTACGCTTACGGCAAGGTAGAGATAATTCTTGCTGACAGAAACCGCACTGTTGCATTTTACCGTGGGCTTAACCTCCCTTTGGTAGAAATTTTCCTCAACCCAGGAAGGAGGGGAATCAGGCAGCCTTTCTGTGCAGGTCTGAGTAAAGTCCATTTCCCATAACGTTGATCCTGAACCTCCGGAGTCTTTGACTGCATAGAGAGTACTCTCACTGGAGCAGTAAATTGTTCCATCGGGGCCAATGGTTGGGGATGTAGGCATAACACCAATATGAAGCCTCCAAACTTTCTCT
>Ga0307378_10003621_pt1 | contig 22518 bp, 20 predicted proteins | sample UN1MG_FD_202238 | JGI IMG/M metagenome (GOLD analysis project Ga0307378, IMG submission 202238) | Soil microbial communities from Risofladan, Vaasa, Finland - UN-1 | ecosystem: Environmental > Terrestrial > Soil > Coastal area > Acid sulfate soil | place: Finland: Risofladan, Vaasa | collected...
TGGCGAAGAAATCCGTCGCCTCTCGATTCCCTGGGGAACCGGTACGCCGATTCGGTTTTACGCTGCACAATGTCGCTAGATATGTGAACGCCTTTTCAGAATATGCTTTATGGTCCATCTGTCTACTCCCAATGCTATGTTGAATGTATAGGCTGATCAGCCGCTTTGTGCCGGTAAGCGGTCCATACCGGCCGATTGAGCCATAGCAGCCATCATCTGGCGAAGTTCCCGCTCCTCTTCCGGCGCCATCAGTGGTGGCGAATAACCATCCAACAACTCGGCAACTCGCCTTTTGGCTCTGGCGAAGATATCCAACTGCCCGTCCTCTACCCAGCTTCGATTAGATCCGCGGTCGATTACTGCCGAAGGTAGGTATTGTTCCTTGGAGAATAGCTGGCGGGTCACCTTTTGCCGTAAGAAATCCGCCTTAAAATCGATGCCGGCGAAAAGTTCCATGGCCAGCGTCTCAGTATGCAACTGCACACCGGTTAACAAGCGTTTGACCATGGCGATTGCTTCGGCGTCGATAACCAGCTTCTCAGGACTTTGACAGGCTAGAAAATCCAGCATGCCAGCGCCGGAGATCATATTGATCCCTGCCAAAGCGCCAACCAAAGCAGTCATACCGCTTTCCATTCCTGCCTGGGCATCCACCACCTTCGCGTCGCTGGCGGCGAGGTAGGTGTGAGTCGGCAGGCCCAAGGATTTCCCTACCTGGGCATAGGAAGCATCAATCATGGCCGTTTCGATAGCTCCCATTGGCGTCGTGCCATGGCGCATGTCGAATATCGCCGGCGCCCCTCCCCAGACAATGGGAGCGCCGGGTTGGGCCAGTTGGTGGATGGTAATACCACTAATACATTCGGCCGCGTGTTGTACCACCGATCCCAGGAGGGTGACTGGTGCGGTTGCGCCGGCCAGGGGCATCGAAACGATCTCGGCCGGCACACCGGCTCGGGCCAGATCCAGGAGATTCCGTGCGGCAAAATCAGTCCAAACCAACGGTGGTGAGGGGCAAACATCAAACACGGCCAGGGGCCTTTGCTTTAAAGCATCACGACCACCGGCGAAAATGGCCAGCATGTCAAACATGCGCTGCGTGTTAGCGGTGGCGAAGGCCCCGGTAACAATCGGCTTGGCAGAATGGAGCAATAGCAGATAGAGCCGGTAGATATCTCCGATTTCCTTCGGTACATCGTGACAGACCACGGCCGTAGACTGGGCGTCATATGCGTCTAACATCTCCGTTACCTTGACCAGACGAACGAGATCGGCTGTACAGGCAGGCTTGTGTTCCAATGTTTCCGGGTCCAAAATGCTTACGCCCGATGAACCAGGATCAAAATGAACCGCGTTGCCACCATAGGAAACCATCGCTTTGCCCTGGCGGTTGTATAGACTAAAGTGAGAAGGGGCGCTCTCGAGAGCTTGACGGCCCAGGATTTCGGGAATTTTCACAACCTGTTCGCCTTCGTCTACCAGCGCCCCCGCACCGATCAGAAGCTCCCTCGCTTCGGCTGCCAACACTTTCACCCCGGTGTTCCGCAACAACTGGAACGATTCATCCAGGATGCGCTGGACCATTTCATTCGTAAGCAACTCAATTCTTGTTTGCATAATACCCCCTATAATCTAGGAATGTTCGGTACTTCTTATAATGGTCGATAATTCGGCCGACTGTCTGGGATCGAGCGGCGCTGAGCGATGGGTCTGCAAAATTCGACGCGCCTCATCAGCAGCCCAATCTCGGGCATTATCACCCTTCTCCTCCCAAACGTTGTAGGGGCGACGGTCCATATATTTCGGCAACCATAAGTCATGCATATGCTGTTTGGTATGTTTTTGGGTTAAGTAATTTCCACCGGGACCTACCGCGTGGATCACTTCCATGGCCAGGGATTCTTCTTCGACTACGATACCCCGCATCATTTGGTGGACCAGGTCAAATATCTCAACATCCAGCAGCATCTGGGCATATGACCAGATACGACTGCCGTGAAGCATACCGACGCCAAGCAGCATATCAGACATCATCACCGAAGCCATGAATGTAGACATCACATTTTCAATACCGGCTTGCCAATTCGGCTCTTTAGCCCCGGTGGCGAACGAACCCATGGACAAGGGTACGTTATAGAAGTCGGCCAGCGCATTAGTTGCCGCTCCAAAAAGGAAATCTTCCGGTCCGCCGCCGGTGTAGCCGCCCGTGCGTAAATCCATAACTGTTTGGGCCGCGGCATAAAAGACCGGTGCGCCGGGGAAGGCGAGCTGAATGAGAGCCAGGGCGCTGATGACTTCGGCATTGCCGACTACCAGATTGCCGGCCAGGGACATCGGAGCCGTTGTACCGCAAGAAGTCATCGTCATAAAGCCTACCGGCAGGCCTGCCTCGGCGGCAATCAGCGCCGCTTCCAGGCTACCACCATCATGGCCGAGCGGCGGCGTAGTACATTGCATAATTGAGAGGAGCGGCCGCTGGCGCAATCTCTCCCGGCCGCCGGCCATGACCGATGCCATCTCTACTGCCGCCCGGGCCTCCGTCTGGGAATAGACGCTCTCCGTCTGGACATGCTTGGTGGAGTTTTCCCAGATCGCCTTCAACTCATGCAGGCCCCTGCTTTCAGCGGGATAGTCCTGGGCTGAGACCGCCACCCAATGGAAAGCAACCTGAGGTAAAAAATCGGCCACGGTTGCAATATCGGCCACATCTTGTAGTCCAGACCGGCGACGAATCCCGGTGTAGAGATCGATGACTTCCACTCCACAGCCGTCAGTTCCCAGGAACACATGATTGCCATCCATGGGTAAATCTAGATCCGGATTCAAGGCAGCCAGGCTATATGCCGGAGGCGCTTGCTTCAGGGCCTTCTCGATAAGGTGACCAGGCGCCTTGACGATCTGCGTTTCATGATCAACGATTGCTCCATTTGCTGCCCAAATTTCAATCGCCTTGGACGACGGGAAGCGGACACCCGTGTTCTCAATCACGTCAAGAGTAGCCGTGTGTATTCGCTGGACCTCCTGCTCATCAAGGATATTCATACTCAGTCGGGGATTGCTAATTGATTTGATCTTTTCGTTCATTGGCTTGTTCCTTACTAATTTTCTCAGGCCACATCGAGCATTCGATTGGCCAGTTTCACCGCGCTAATCGCATCTTCACTGTAACCGTCGGCGCCGATCTCATCTGCCCAGCTCTGGGTGACTGGGGCGACGCCAACGATTAATTTTACTCAATTACGGAGGCCGATATCGTCCAGGGCTTTGATCACAGCCCGTTTCTTGAGCATAGTCGTCGGTAATAGAGAACTGACGCCGACGATATCAGCTTCCATTTCGTGGGCTTTCTCGGCCAATCTGGCCACAGGTATGTCGACGCCCGAATCAAATACCTGGCAACCGCTGGCCGACAACATTGTTGCCACCAGCGTCTTTCCAATATCATGAATATCTCCTTGGACAATGCCGATCACGACTTTTCCCAGAATTTCCCGTTGCGAACCCTGGTTCTCCAACTCAGGTTCTAATACGGCTATCGCTACTTTCATGGCTTCTGCGGCTAATACCAGGTCAGGCAAAAACATCTCGCCGCACCCGAAAGCTTCACCGATATCCTCCAACCCCTCTACAAAGCCCTTGTTGATGGCGTCTAGAGGGTCCATGCCGATCTGCAAAGCTTATTGAGCTTAGTGGGCGGCATCCTCAACCTCGCCGTCAATAACGCTGTTGGTAATTGCTTCATAAATCTCTTGGCTCATCATATTTCTCCACATAATTTACAACGCTTATTTCACCTGGTCGCCTTTCATGGATCGACCAGACGAAGCTATTTGGTTAACGCTATTCCTTCGGTTGTGACTTGCAGGGTTCCCCACCATGGCTGGTGGATGAGTATTATTTGACATGCTTTCGCGCGAGCATCAGACACTCATCGGAAAGCCCATCAATTGTAAAGAGAAGAAGTAGCCTGCGCATTACTCCGGACGGGCAGATTGTCCTAACTCGTCAAGACCTTAAATAGGTCGGCAACCGAGTTGAACGGAAACATGGCGGGCTTTCGCACATACCAATAATCCAATATTTGGTATCTGGTCTGGCGTCAGGCGTAATGTTGGTCCAGACAGGCTAATAGCGCCCACAGGTTCACCATCATGATTCCTGAGCACTGCGGCCACGGCAACCAACCCCAACTCCAATTCCTCGTTGGCAACAGCATAGCCGCGGACGCGCGTCCGCTCGAGTTCCTGATCAAACATCGCCAGGGAGGAATAGGTGTGGGGAGTGAGCGCCAATAATTTTTCCGGCAGACGTTTCTTGATCTCATCGGCAGGCAAGGAAGCCAATATAGCCTTGCCTGTAGAAGTTGCATAGGCCGGCCAACGAGTACCCACGGATTGAGCGCCACGCATCACATGCTTGCCGACCACTTCATCCAGGATCAAGGTTTCGGAGCCAGAAAGTACCTCCAGGGAGGCAGTCTCCTGGGTCGAGGTGGCCAGTGCTTCTAGCTCAGGATGGCAAAGTGATCGGATTTCATTTGACCGGAGAACCAGACCTCCCATAGCCACAATCCCGAAACCCAGCCGATAAGCGTTCGAGCCTGGATCCCGCGTGACCAATCCTTCGCTTTCAAGAGCCGTCAACAACCGGTAGGCGGTTGTTTTATTCATGCTAACCTCTTGAGCCAGGTCAGAAAGCAACCATTCTGAATGCTCGTCGGAGAAAGCCTTCAACAAGGTAATTGCCCGCAGCACAGATTGGGTGCCTGGATAAGGTTTGCCAATCATCGTTAATCCTATGCTTTATTCGGCCAGATAGGTGTTGGATGGCCCTGGCATTTTTACTCTTCTACCTCACCGGCCGTATCAGAATCTCCTGAATCCTGGTCCGGCTCGCCGATCGCTTGCCGGTTATCCGCTAGCTGTGTCCCTTCTAAAGCGCCAACACCTAATGCCTGCCACTTGTGACTATCCTCGCCGCTACGCAACCGGTGTTCGGCGCCACCTCTCGATCGTGTGTGGGAAAATCCTTCGGGCTCAATTGTCAACCGTTGCCCCTCTAGCAATTCCAAAATGCCCTCCTGGCCCGGTTCAGGACGAGGATCAATCAGCGCTTCCTGTGGCTTGATCTCGTCCGCATCGTAATCCAGGGGTTCACTATAGGTCGTGATGAAGCCTTCAAAATTGCGCAAGACTACTTTGCCTGGTGCCTGTGAAATAATGTAATTGGGTTGAACAGGTATTTTGCCGCCACCGCCAGGAGCATCAACCATATATATGGGCACGGCATAACCAGAAGTATGGCCGCGTAAGCCTTCCATGATCTCAATGCCTTTACTAACAGTGGTCCGGAAGTGCCCTGCGCCTTCAACCAGATCACACTGGTACAGGTAATACGGCCGCACACGGATTTTTACCAGGTCGTGGACCAACTTCCGTTGGATATGAACTGAATCATTGACGCCGGCCAACAAGACGCTCTGATTTCCTAGAGGGATGCCGGCTCGCGTCAGGCGATCGCAGGCGACAGCCAACTCTGGAGTGATCTCCTTGGGGTGGTTTACATGAATATTCAACCAGAAGGGATGGTATTTAGCCAGGGTATCGGCAAATTCTTGGGTTACTCGCATGGGTAGAAATACCGGCACTCGGGAGCCTATACGAATAATCTCCAGGTGTGGGATGGCCCGTAGCCGGCCAAGGATCATGTCCAGCAACTTCGGAGCGAGGACCATTGGGTCGCCCCCAGAAAGCAAAACATCGCGAATCTGCGGCGTGTTTTCAATGTAGTCGATTTGAGCTTCGAAATCATTTCGGCTGAAAGTTTGGGATGGATCGCCAACGATTCGGCTTCGGGTGCAGTACCGACAATAGGTCGCACATTGAGTCGTAACCAGCATCAATACCCGGTCCGGGTAACGGTGCACCAATCCGGCCACTGGGGAATGTTTATCTTCGGCCAGCGAATCTTCCATCATAGAGCGGAAAGGCACCATTTCCTTAGCGGTAGGCAGCACCTGCTTACGCACCGGGCAATTAGGATCGTCGGGGTCAATTAGACTGGCGAAATACGGTGTAACGTCAACCCGGAACAAGCCACTGGTTCCCATAGCTTTCTTTTCCGACTCCGTGAGGTTTATCACTTGTTCCAGCTCATCGAGCGTATTGAGCCGGTTGGCCATTTGCCAGCGCCAGTCCAGCCACTTTTCATTTGGCACGTCTTTCCAATAAGGAGCCCGTGTATAGACGTTTTCAGCAGTCGTGGTTAGGGCATTATTCTCCATCGATCAACCTCCTGGATAACCAGCATGTGGACTGTTTCATAATATGAAATCAGGTTTCAAAATATTAATTCCCAGTATAGCAATCCTGGCAAATATCTCAAAGTCAAAACGAACTGGCAAACATCTACTTAACCATTGGCCCTCGTTGGCGGGATCGACCAGTACCATGCAGTTTGAGAGCCAATAACCTCTGTCGGGCTTCATTTGCGGCGAACGGGTAGGAACTTCTTATCGATTAGCCTGAGCGCCGGGAATATTTCCGTGCCCGCCGGGCTGGGCTGGGAGGGGTCGATCGACCAACGTAGGCCGGGAGTTGTGGAAGCGGTTCATCACCAACCATTCCAAGCTGCACCAGGCGGCGAAGTTCAATGTCAATCAGCGGATCTGTTTCAACAGGTTGATAAGCAGTAAGACGCCTATCGAGCTCGTTCCTGGTTCGACCGAGCAGTTCAACGGCGCCGCTAAGGGTCCAATTTTCTCGATTAGCACGATCAATCACCGGCCCTGGCAAGTACAATTCTTGTGGCCAATGTTTATTGGTATGTCCGGCCGTGATCAAGTGTTGTTCGGCAAGAAGTTCTTTTACCAGGTCCAGTGTTGGCAAATCCTCCTGGGGTTTCATCTCCCGAATTAGGTGCAAGGCTTGACCGCACAATTCATTATCAAAGACGAGCTTCTCGAGACTGAAGACAAGCAAATAATCCAACATTCCTGGTCCAGAAATGGAATTTACGCCGGCCAGGGCAGCCAGCAAGGCGCTGCCAAAACTTTCGGCGCCGGCCTGGGCGTCAAGGTACTTACCATCACTCAAGGCCATATAGGCCTGGGTGGGCAACCCAAAGGAACGGGCGACAGCTACATAGGCCAGGTCCAGGTGCAGCGCTTCTATCGCTATCATGGGTGATGTGGCTGCTTTCATATGGAAAGTGGCCGGGGCACCGCCAAATAATACCGGCGCTCCAGGCTTGATTATCTGGCTCATAGTCAGGCCGGCTAAGACATCGGCCGTGTGAAATACCGTGGCTCCGACCAGAGTAACCGGGGCGATCAAGCCCATCAGCGTAACCGGCACAATTTCGATAGGAATACCGGCTTCCACACAATCGATCATATTCTGGCAGGAGTCCTCACCGTAACGAAACATGCCTGTAGCGGTGATAGTGAAAATGGACATCGGCCGGTTGATCAAGTCGGCCGCATCCTCCCGGAACAGGCGCATCATTTCGACCATCCGGGGCACCCCATGTTCCGTAAAGGCGCCAGAAACTACGGGCTTTAGAGAGTGGGTCAGGCAGAGATAAAGTCGCCAGGCATCGGATACTTTTGGTTCGATATCGTCATTGGTGGAAAAGGCCGTGGCCAGGTAAGAGATGTGCTCCAATCCGTCGGCCAGGCGTACATATTCAACGAAATCTTTGGTGTTGGCCAGGCGGGTCTCACCACTACGATGATCCAGAACCTTCAAGCCGCTGGAGCCGGGCACGAAATGGACCTTATCGCCGCCAAGCTCAGCATGAGGCTTGCCAGACCGGTCGTAGAGAGTGAAATAACGAGGGACAGTGGCGATGGCTTTGTCGACCGTATCGGCCGGAAAAAATATCCGGCCGTTTTCCGGATCACTTTTTAAACCGTCCTTTAAGAGACGGTGCCGGAGAGTCGCTCCCCTGACCTCAACTCCGATTTCGCTCAAGATCCGCTTGGATTCGGCCAGGATCTCGTTGATTAATTCGTCTGAGATAATGTTTAGCGTTGGTCTCATAATGCCGGAATGCTAACACGATTAACCCAGAACGCCGATCACAAAGTTGGGCCTTCTGTTCCAGAGGCAAAGGTTAGTCTTTTTTTTCGCTCTATCCACAATGGATAACAACAGAAATAGTAGCCTGCTTCAGGTGATTGGCCAGAACTATCCCTATTCTCTCCCCCCAATTATGTAGAACGTTCCATCTTCCTCAGTAGCCGGATCACTGGTGTTTTCCGACACAGCCCGGACCTGCACATATCCCGCGTTCTCCAGCATTGAGGTAAGCTGGCTCAATGAATAATTTCGCAATTCAGGAGATCGGCGATGCAGCTCTGTATAGACAACCTCGCCGTTCTCGAACAACTCGTAACAACTTTCGGCATGGCGAAGCTGCGTATTGGGATCATATATCGATCGTTCCCAATGCTTAATGCTTTTAGCGTCCTCGAAGCCATCCTTTTCAGACACTAACCACCAATCACCCCATTCCGCCAATCCTTTTCGCTTACAATGCCAGTTGGATAAGACCAGCGTAACTCCGGAAAGGAGATGATTGAAGAATCGGTTCAGGGCGCTTTCTGCCTGACCAAAATCAGGCATCAGTTGGAATGTATAAGACGGAACGATGATCGTTTGGTAGTGGCGAGGTATGGCCATCGATTCCATAGTCTGGTTGTATAAAGTGACCTGTAATGACTGTTCGCTGGCCTTCTCCTTGCAGATCGCCAGCATTTCCGGGCAGACATCCATCCCATCTACATCTAAACCGTTTGCCCGGTACTCAAGGAGCAAACGGCCGGTGCCGCAGCCCACGTCCAGGACGGTTCACCACTATAATTGATCGCCTCTTGAAAGAATTACCTATCAGTAAAACCTGAGGTTTCCCCGCGCGGAAAATCCCAACTTTTGGCAACTAAATCCCGATATTCGTAATCACCATCACTCACTGTAATTTCCTTGAATTTGGACAATTTGCCCTGGCTGAGGATATCCGCTCCGCCGACTGGTCAATCAACTTCAACAAGATTGGATGATGCCCTCGGTCCAATACCTACTCTTTGGAAACCTAGGCGGCCGAACAATCGCTCCGAAGGCATTTTGCCTTCTGTGATGACGGCGCGCACTTCCAAAAGGCCCTGTTTGCGAAGCGCCGACAGCACTGACCAAACCAGCTGTTTACCTACGCCCCGATTTTTCCACACCCCATGGGTCATCACGCAGGCGATTATCGGAAACTATCTTTCATCCCACCAGCCGGTCAGGCAGGCGCCAACCAGTTGTGAGCCAATAGAGGCTAATCGTGATTCAGCCAACAACGGCCGGCCCCCACGTCCACCAGCCAGATAGCTTTGGACCTCACCCATTGCGTCTTCTACTGTCTCGTCATCATAATCACCGGTCATCGTATGGGCAAATGGCTGGGGCGGTAATGATGTTGCCGGTGAATTTACTACAAGTTATTACAAAGAATACCTGATTGAATGGGCCCTTGATGGTCCTTACATCGTCATCGCCGCAAACCAGTGGTCAGCCCAGAAAAGTGATGTGCTGGCTTGCCTGCAGTGGATGGTAGATCGAAATGATGAACCAGGCAGCGATTATTATGGCGTGGTAAACACGAGCAAAATTGGGCTTGCCGGGCACAGTCAAGGTGCCGGAGCTGTTGTCAAAGCCGGTGACGGAGAGCCGAACGGGTTTGATTTTACAACTGTCGTCGCCATGAATCCTTATGGCCCTGGCTGGGTAAATGTCGACAGCCAGGACGGGCCTATCATGATTATCACTGGCGCTGAAGATGACGTTACGCCGGAATCCTGAACTTATCCCGTCTTCGAAGCAGTACAAACCAACGAGCACGGCGGCTTATACGCAGTCCTTCAAAATGCTGGCCATAATAATCTTTATCGTTACCAGACGGTAGTCAAATTGTGGTGGCAATTCACCTTGAATGAACAAGATAACGCTGGTAGGCACTTGAAGCGTATCCTGGATAAAGATCCATGGGATACCTTTTACGCTTTCACCGAGGAGTTTGGTTTGTAATCGAACTTCAATGGTCTCCACGGGTGAAGGTGAGCGAAATAGGTGCTAACCATCTGGATCGATCACTTTTGAACGCTTTCCTCCCCGGTAAAAAACAAAAGCCCCGGCGCCATGGGCCACGGGTACCAGGGCAAGAAGCCAAAGCAAGCCGCTGCGGCCACAGACGGCCGCAGCGGCTTCTATTTCTACCTCTACTGTCTCCTCAAGTAATGCTGGCGCAGCTTCAGCTATTTCATTTGTTTCGCTTTCAACAGAATCAGCTTCAACCGGCCCCGTCGATTCCTCCACCAGAGGGAACCTGCCTTCCGGGGCCACTAGAACCGTCGTCGATCGCGCCGGCAGGTAGACAACGCCACCGTTCGCCTCACCCCTTAGTGTCGAGTCGCCGAACAAGGCTTGCTCCGAAATTAAGGCATAGACGATCTCCGCCAGGTCGGCCGGCAAAACAAATTGCTGTGCTGTAGGTGTGATGTTGATTGATAACGGGATCATTTCCGCTTGCGGATCCAGGTTGTCAACCTGGCCCAGATCGGATAGCTTAAAAAGATAGAACCGGGAATTTGTTGAGACCGAATATTGTTTAAGGGCTATCGCTCTAAGTTCTCTTCGGCTGTCCTGGATGGTAGATAATCGGCCGCAGCGAACAGAAACCAGTCACTAGATTTCAGAGGCCATTTGCTATCAGAATGCGGCTGTGAAAATTACTCGGTCAGGTTGTCAATTTGGACAACAAAAAAATCGCCCGGTTAACCCGCCTGCTCCCATCTTGGACCACCACCAGGGTAAGGTAGAGTCAAGCGCCAAACAAGACCTCCAAGAAACCGCCACCCAGCTGGTCGAATGTCTGGGGTGCTGCGATCTCTAAAACACCCAATCCAAAAGCACCGGAGGCCAGGACAATCAGGATCACTCCTGGTAGAAGACGGGAGGTCATGAGGGTTAAATAGCGTTCAAATCGCCCACCCTCCTTATCTTCAACGGTCCCTACAAGAGCACTGATAGCCGTCATCAATAAGATCAGTCCAATGATGAGCAAGGCCAGGCCGGGATGGCGGACAAAATATAAAAAAAGTTCGCGGCCGCTATTTTTATAAGCCGCCAGGGCAAGGCCAATGAAAAACAAACCCAGCAGGATGAAAAGGATACCCTGGGCTATAGCCGCGACTCCCACATAGGTCTCGTTAGCACGCCTATCATAGCGAGACACCTGTACCATCCTCCGGGTAATTGCCGCTTGCAATCCAATGACTATACTCGTTAGACCTATTAATCCTAATCCAACGTAAGTTAAAATATCCAAAGAAAATCGTTGCCCCAGGAAAAGTAACACAACGCCAATCAACCCAAACAATATCATGAGAACAGCCCAAAGATTCATCCAAATCTCCTCAACTATTATCCACCGTTTGAGAGTAATTATTGCCTGCCGGTTTTTGTGATTCGATCATTTTTCCGACAAAGGGAAATCGCCAAACTGATGCGATCTATTGATCATTATACACTAGAATCCGGGCAAGGTATTCATTCGAAACAAAAGGAGTTGATCGAACAGCCGGTTATCTCCAAGGGTACTTTTTAGAGGTCGGCTTTCCTTTAGTTATGGGTACGGCGTACCCGGCAAATGATAAAACCGCCAATCCCAAGCGCCATTGGTATCAGAGCAACCAGCCATACAGGAAATCTGCCATCGCTTTCGGCCTCAGCCTCGGGATCAACCACAGCCGATGTACCAGAATGTTTAGCTACGGCCGCCGTCATTTCTGGTTCGATTGCAGCCTCTTCGTTTAACTGTGGTTCAACTTCTCTGGCGGTCTCGATCGTATCCTGCACCTGAGAGAAAATGCCTTCCAGAGCCACTAACACCGTCGTTGAACGAGCCGGTAGATGGACAACGCCACCGTTCGCCTCACCCCTCAGCGTCGAATCGCTTAGCAACGCCTGCTCTGGATGCAAACCAAAGTCGATCTCCGCCAGGTCGTCCGGCAAGATAAATTCCTGTTCCTTAGGTGTGGCGTTGAATAACACCAGGATCATATCCGCTTGCGGATCTAAGTTTTCAGCCTGGCCCACGTCGGACAAACTCATGACGATGAGGCCGGGGATCTGCTGCGGACCGGTGTTGAGGAAGGCCAGGCGCGCTTGAATCTCTTCGGCCGTTTGTAGGCGAAAGAGGGGTGAACTCCTGCGAATGCGCAGTAACCGCTGAAATGCGTTATTACTTTCAATTATCGCAAACTGGTCCGATGCGAGTGTAGGATCAGCCAGCAACGGCTGCATAATATCCCATTTATCCTGATTCTTGTCGGCCGGTGGTAAGCCCTTACCCCAGTTGTTGTTATTGTAGGTCCAATCAAGGGCATTGAACCAATCGCCGGAATTGTAACTATCCCGGTCAAAGGACTTGGAGCGCAATATGTCACTGCCGGCGTGGAAGAAGGGCACGCCCTGGCCAAACATAACCACACTCAGACCCAGGTTTTGCATGCGCACGCGGTCAGACATAGTCAAGTTCACTGGCGCCTTTGCCTGAATGGCGTCGAACCAGGTTTCGTTGTCATGAGCGGAGATGTAACTGATATGCTCTTGAGGTGAAAGCGTATAGCCGGCCGGGGCGCCATTGTAATCCACTGCGCGGCCGGCGACTTCGTTGCCATCGGCCCCGATGAAACGATAGTCAGCCAGGTTCCCCGCAAGGGCCACCCTGATTTGGTCGGTTAGATGCAGCAGACGAGACTGTTGTTCCTCTTCATTCCGATCCTCAACCTCGTTGGGATCGGTGAAAAGGCCGGTGGCAAAGCCTTGCTCCTGATATCCGCCAAAGGGATTGCCGCCTCGTATAGCATCACGTACCCGGTCGTTGAAGCTGCCAATGCCCAGGCCGCCGATGTTAAGTTGGCTAGCGTTCTCACCCCGGGCCCCATTGGCCACCTCGCCGAAATCCCAGCCTTCGCCATAAATATAGATCTGGGAGCCATCCACACCATGTTCTTCCAGTGTCAGGGCATTGAGGGCATTTCTGACTGCCTGCATGTCGGCGACCATATGGTGTCCCATCAGGTCGAAGCGAAAGCCATCCACTTTGTACTGGGTGGCCCAATAGACCACAGAATCGACCATGAGCCGGCGCATCATATCATGTTCGGTGGCAGTATTGGCACAGCAGCTGCTGTTAGCTACCTGCCCCTGTGCGTCCAATCGATGGTAATAACCGGGCACAACCTTGTCCAGTACTGATTTTTCTGCCTGACCGCTGGCGTTGGTGTGGTTGTAGACGACGTCCAGCACAACACCTAACCCTGCCTCGTTGAGAGATTGCACCATCTGCCGGAATTCCAAAATCCGGATCGGGCCATTAGCATCAGTGCTATAACTTCCTTCTGGAACATTGTAGTGGAAGGGATCGTAGCCCCAGTTGAAACCGTCGCTGTCGCGGGTGGGATTAAGCAACGCCTGTTGTTCTTCTGAGTCAGGGGCGAAGGAGGCCAGCGTCGCGAAATCAACAGATTCCCAGGTGCTTTTGTCCTCCTCGATAGTAGCGATGTCGAAGGTGGGCAAAAGATGGATATGGGTCAAACCTGCTTCGGCCAGTCCTCGCAGATGAGCCATTCCATCTGAATCGGTCTCGCTGAAGGCCCGGTAGGTACCGCGTAGCTCGGCCGGCACGCTCTGATCCCGGGCGCTGAAATCCCTCAGGTGCAATTCGTAAAGCACGATATCTGTTGGTGCCTCCAAGGCCGGTTTGTTCAAATTCTCCCAGCCATCAGGCGCTAACGCTGGATCCCCCAAATCGATGATCTGGCTATGGCTGCTATTCATTGAAAGGCTCACAGAATAGGGATCGGTGACCAGGTTACGCACAACCTTGCCCTCCGAGGGTACAAAAATCTCGACTTCATACAGATAATACAGGCCGGTCCAAGAAGCGTCGCCGGTTACCGACCATATGCCCGTGTTGGGATTCGGTCGCAGAACCAGCGTCGTAGACGCTTGCCCCTGATTTGGATTGTCGAATAAATGCAGGATCACTGATCGTGCCGTGGGCGCCCAGACTGTCAGGGTTGGGATCTCCCCATCATAGGTGACTCCTAACGGTCCATCGTAGGGATAAACATCATCCAAAACACCGGGGATCTGCAGACCGGCGGCGTTGACCGGCGAGCCATCTTGATCCCGAGCGCCAACGGCCACCTGGCCTTTAAGGGCAATCCTCACTTTATTCAGATTTTCATCGCCGATCTTTAGAGCGGCGAAGCCGGTCAGATGAGGGAACTTGGCCGTGACGGCCTCGTCCAAACCATTGGGATCCAACGTGAGTGGGATCTCGTTCTCGGCCGTCACCCCGGTATTGTCCAGGCTTATGGGGTCACTAATCGAGTAATACAGGCTGAAGTTGGTAGCCCCATAAGAGTCCACGTCCCAGGCGATGGTCTCTCGAGAAACCCAATAAGCGCTGCGGTTACTGATATCTCCTTTGGGTGGTCCGGTCGTACCGATGGTCAATAGATGGTCCTCCGCGTTATATGAAAAGAATATGGCGGCAACGTCGCCATCAACAGAGAAAGTGTAGGCATCACCCCCTGCAACCCCGTCAAGGCCGTACGATTCCTCCAGACTTTCATTGATGGCCACAACGGCCTCATAGTCGCCCTGCTCGGTGGCTACCAGGGTGGTGTAAATTCCGTCCCTATCCGGATCCTGCAACCACGATCGTAGACAGGCCGGGTCATTATCGGCCATGCATCCTGCTTCATCCTGGAAGGTACCGCTCACCGTCGCGATAGTACTATTAACACTATCGGCTACCCACTTACTCTTGTGATCATAGTAGAATTTTACTGGCATATTATCGCCCGGCACCGTTAAGGGTATATTAGGGCCGCCTGGGTCCGCCCGGCCGCCATAGTTCTCACCCCAGTCCTGGTTAATCGCCACCTTGTACTCGTAATCACCGCCTACCAGTTCAAAAGTCCCCTGCCAGATATCATCATCCTCATCCAGCGTCAGGAAGGTCGCCTCGCAATCTGGCGCCCAGTTACCAGAACAGCCCAGTTGCTCTTGAATGGTGCCGGGAATGGTGACAAAATCTGGATTGACCACCTCCACCGGACCGTCGCTAGCTCCACCCAAAACATGGTTGTTCAGGCTATCCGTAACCAGGCTTGTATTGTGATCATAGGTGAATGTGACGGCCATGTTTTCGGGCACAGTGAGGGGTATGTTTGGCCCGTCATATTGGGCTAACAGGCCAAAATTGTCATCCCAAGTACCGTTGAGGGCTGCCTTATAGGCGTAATTGCCGGCCGTCAATTCCCAGGTCGCCGTCCAGATGTCGTTTTCGGCATCATAATTTAGAAATGTTGACTCGCAGGCCGGCTGCCAGTCGTCGGAACAACCCAGTTGGGACTGGATAGTGCCGGCGATGGTTACGGTGGTAGGTGTAGAGATTTCCTGAGCCTGGATTCCGGCCGTGAAGATCCCCAAACTCACCAGTAGCAGCAGGGTTTGTAACAACTTTTTCTTCATGGATGATCCTTCTGAAAGTAGGCTAGCTATGGAACCATAGGCAACTTAATAATGATCTCTTATTGGTGACTCCTTTCAGCAATGTCGATTCTAGACTATCGTTCTGGAGATGACGAGGTTCAACCTGTTGAGTAGGATCCCATGTTCGTTGGAATGTGGTGTCTCACCTCCGGGCAGCTTATTCACCTGGCCTCAATGAGCGATTAGAAATTGACCCTTTGTCAGGTCGGCGCCTATAATTGCCCCGGTCCCATTTTAGTTTTTGAATGAGGTATGAATCGATGAAGAAGGTTTGCATTGTCGGGGCATCTGGGAAACTCGGACAATACATGGTTCAGCACTCACTGGAGCGGGGCTATGAGGTGATTGCCGTATGCCGGGAGAGCAGCGTAAAGAAACTCGACGGGTTCAAAGGACGGATCACCATTTACCCTGGAGCGACAAACGATCGAGGGGTCATAAAGAAGGCCGTGGACGAGTGTGACGGGGTGCTCACGGTGCTGGTGCCTTGGGGTGTTCACCACTACTATTCGGGAACAGCCCAGGCGGTACTCGATTATGCCCGGCCGGGCGCACGCCTTATCTTCTCCTGCGGCTGGCATATTACGATGGATGGACAGGACGTGTACTCGCGGAACTTTAAAATGATGGTTAAGGTCTCGGCTTGGTTCGGGCGTTTAATGCGCATGGTGGACATCGACGACCAGGTGGAAGCGTGCCGGCGGGTGTTTGCCAGCGACACCCTCTGGACGGTTGTGCGTGGGAGCGACTTGGAAGAGGGTGAGAGTCAGGGTTTACCGGTGTGGAGCCGGCACATTGGTGATCCTGTTCTCGAGAGCAATATGACCCGCCGGGTGGACTATGCCCTGTTCATGGTGGCGGCTCTGGAGAATGACGAACTCATCCACGAGGCCCCGGCGATTGTTGGTTGCCAAGCGCCATCCGTAATCGCAACTAAAGCAGTTAGCCAGAGCCTGTAATGACGTAAAGCAAAGTTGGAGAGGTCTCATCATTGACTTTCCTAGTATCACTATATATAGCGTGGGAATTGCTGGTATTGCACCTGATCCAAACCATTATTAGATATGGTATACTGGACTTGACGAATTTGGCTGGCTTTTCAAGCCGGCGTGCAGGGTTAAGCTGGTTGGGCGGCTATGCTGACACATGGGATAACTCTAACGGGAATTCACGCGGATCGATAGATAGCTGGAGAAGCCTGACAAGGAGCTGATCTCGTTTGTTTGTAAAAGTCATCTGGTTGAGGTCATGGATGATTGGCACATGGCCCGCATAGCGTTTCTCGCGATCGGGGTTTTTGGATCCAATCTTCACGGACATGAGGAGTCTACTGAATATTGATCAGAGTTTTCGTTACGCAATAGGATGATCCTTTCAGGGGAGACTACGAGTACTATCTATAAAGACCAACCTACCCTTCAATAATGTAGACAAGGATGTGCCCTGAGGGTCCGCGGCGCGAATTGGTAAGATTGGCTTTGGTTTATGATTGTATCGGAACACGCCCGCCCAACAGGTTATGCTCTCTTAGGGCGGCTAACCAGAAGGTATTTCTCCTTTTTGATTGGAGGGCTATTATGCTTGACCTCAAACCTGAATTTGGTCATCAGGTAAACAAGCGACTCTTGGAAGATGAAATAATCTGGTTCACGACAGTTAGCCCTAGCGGAACTCCCACTCCCAATCCAGTTTGGTTCTTGTGGGATGGAAAGTCGATTGTTGTATACAGTCAACCCGGGTCCTACCGTGTTCGAAATATCAAACACAACTCAAAAGTATCGCTTCATCTGGAAGGGGCGGATGTTCTCGGAAACAATGTCATCATTATCACCGGTGAAGCCATACTACGTCCTGACTGTACGAAGTTATATCCCGGCTATTTGGAAAAGTATATCCGCTACGAATCATCCGTAAAAATGACAATTGAGGAAATGTTAGCTGCATACTCCGTTGAGATTCGTGTCAAACCGCTAAAGATACGGGGAGAGTAAATTACAATACAAACTTTGCATCAATGGGCGCAACGGGTAAGTACGCAAAGTTTTAAAGCAGGCAATAAAGACCATCAGGCTGTACCCTTGGCCATCTATGTGAATGCTCAATTCTGAGCATAGGAGGTAGAGGCAATGTCCACGTCGAAGATTTTGGGCTATGCAGCGAAGGCGGTGGGAAAACCGCTCGAGCTATTCGAATACGCGCCTCCGGAACTGGGTGATAACGATGTCCGCGTTTCAATCACCCATTGCGGCGTCTGTCACACGGACATCCATGCTATCGACAATTATTACGGGCTGACCAGCTTCCCCTTCGTACCCGGTCATGAGATCGTTGGGTACGTCACTGACGTGGGGGACGCGGTCTCTGGGCTCAAGAGAGATGACCGAGTTGGCATTGGGTGGCAGGGACGGTCATGCAGGAAATGCGAGTGGTGTTTAAAGGGGGAGGAACAACTTTGTATGGATATTGTCTCATCCGGAACATGGGTGCCCTACGGGGGTTTCTCGTCTTCTGTCGTCGTGGATGGCCGATTCGCCTACCTGTTGCCACCAACCATCCCCTCGCAAGCCGCGGCCGTGCTAATGTGTGCCGGTATCACTGTCTATGCACCTTTCCTGACCTTTCTACGAGGGCTGACAAAAAACGTTGCCGTTCTCGGAGTGGGTGGATTGGGCCATCTGGCTATCCAATTCGGGCATGCTCTTGGTTGCGAAGTTGCGGCGATTTCCTCCTCACCAGATAAGAAAAGGCAAGCGCTTACCTTTGGTGCGGACCACTTCATTGATTCAAACGACCAAGCGAGCTTGCGACAGTTTGATTATGCCTTTGATCTGATTTTGTGCACGGCAAGCGGCGGGATACGCTGGGAGTCGATTCTGATGACGTTGAAGAAGAACGGGAGGTTGGTCCTGCTTGGCTTTCCAGATGTGGCGTTCAATTCAACAGATCTTGTAGCCCACCAACTTTCGATCAGCGGGTCGTTTCTCGGTAACCGTGTCACAATGCGGCATATGCTCACTTTCGCCCACGGGCATGGCATAAAACCTGAGGTCGAGCTGCTGCCTATGTCCCAGGTAAATGAAGCAATTCAGCGGGTGAAAGACAATAAGGGACGTTACCGGATTGTGCTATACAACGAGTCTGACCCTATTCTCACCGGTCGGGATTGACTAGCTACTATCGATACTGTGCTCCTACCAATCAATTGCCTCGAACTCCATTCGGCAGGTTGCATTTCTCAGAGCGCCGTCGAGTCAGAGATGTTTGTAGAGCTATCCAACTAATTATACCGGTCGTATCGAGTTTGTGTTTAACAAGCAACCTGTTGAAAAACAATGTTTCTGCGGCGATTAGTAATTCACCTGAGGAACGCCGGCGACTTGAAGCTGGATAACAAAAAGGTGGGGCTAACATGATCGAGATTATCAGGGAGTTCGTCATTAAGGAGGAAGCTCAAGGCCGGTTTGAACTGGCTTACGGGCCAGATGGCGTCTGGAGCACGCTATTCGCAGGGAACCCGGGTTTCCGAGGTACCACCCTGCCAAGCAACCTGAAGAACACGCGGCGGTATCTGGTGATCGACCTCTGGGACACGCTGGCCCAGCGGGAGCAAATGCTGACTGAACACAAGGTTGAGTATGCCAAAATGGACGCTGTCTTTACCGACTGGACCGAGTCCGAAAGCGAAGTGGGTATCTTCAGAATAAGGGCCGAAGCGACGGTACGCCCCCGTGGCAAAATAAGCGAAGCTGTTTCGAACCGCTTGAAAAGAAAAAGAAGATCGACTTAAACTTAGGTCCTAAGGCAAGCGCGAGTTCCTCATCAAGCGTCATTTCTCATCCGGCATCATGGGTAGTAACATCGGGCGCAAGAACGATCTCAGCCCTAATCGCCTCGATATTTCTATCCAACAATAGGCCATTCCACTCTCAGTGCTTCAAGATCAGAGCTCTGCTACACCGGCCAATCCTCACCTTCGGTATACCGCGTTCCACGATGCCCCAACTTAGGAATCGGTGTCGCCAACCGTTCACCCGGTGCGTCGACAACAATCAGCGTGCGTGGCTTGCCTGACTTGGGATTGACCGCGCCAGGGAGCAGCGCGCAGATACGCAGACGGCCGACTAACTGATCCCCAAAGATGGTGTATACATAGTGGCCGACCTTCAGCTTTGAAGGAGAGCCGGCCATGTGAAATTCATACTCCGAGAGCGAGCCATCGTACAATGCCTCGACTGCCTCTTGGCCCTCGCCGGCGGGGATAGTCTTCGTTATGCCAAAATCCATTGTTTCGCCTCCAAGTGTGATCTGCCCGCTAATCTTCGTGATTATATATTGCAAGGATGCCAGGCGCCTTGATAAATACATTGATGCGAAGGCCTGGTGGGTATAGGAAGTCTCCCCGTAGAAATTCACAGGCTTGCGCTGGGAGCCAGTTTTTGAGGCGAATCATCCTCTAAAAGATTTCAAATAAAAAGAGCGCCATTTTGCCGGCGCTCTTTTTGCTAATACCCCTAAGCGGACCCAAGTCGAACTCACGGACATCATTTCTGAAGAGCTATTGCTCTTCACAACAAGGCGATGGTAAGTGAATGGCAAGTTCAGTTCGTAGTCCACTACCTCGCTAAGTGTTGACTATATGACGTTGACAAGGAACAATTACCGTAAGGACCGTCCTTGAGGACCACACTAAAACCTGAAAAATAGACGCAGGTTTTGTGGTGCACTACCCTGCCCTTGATTAATACCAGACAAGTTCAAAATCACCCAGCTGCCAGGATTTGTCGAACCAGGATTCCAGCGGACCATACAGGCGCACGACGGACTCGGTCAAGATCTTCTTCAACTGCTCATCTGGCTCAAATTTGAGACCGTCCCAGATTCCCTCTCGGCCGTTAATTCCTGGTGGGTTTCCTTATCCACCAAACATATGGCTGCTTGATTGCCCTTTGGCATTAGTGGCTCGGCACAAGTAGAGATCAGAAGACGCCCGCTATTAGAAATCACAAATAAGACCAATGAAAAACGGCCTTCTTTTTCATATTTCATCAACTGTTCGGACGAATTATTCTTGAATAATACAACCTGCGTTCCCTCAAAATAACCCCTTTCCATCTCCTTAAAGGAACTATCTTTAGCAAACAACGTTTGTCCGCGCATTTTTTCGCTGAGTGCCTGGTGTGAGCTGCTGAGCGTGGGTGCCAATTGGTAAACATGCTCTTCCCCCAGCCACTCGCCAAATCGCAGTGAAGCCAGGGCATTAAGCTCATTATTGTCAGTTAAGGCCAGGAGGCGCCCGATGCAATCCAATGGTAGTTCGTCGAGGATGCTGTCAGACATAATACTGTCATGATAACCGGTCAGCCCTTCCATTTCCGCATTTTCAATATGACGACCGTTCGTATCTACTAACCACACATCAAATCCCGCTTCCTGAATGACTGACGCAATCTGCCTCGCCCAGTGGTGTGCACCGACAATGATTGTTCCTTGGGGGTGTTTCTGTATGATATCCAGCACTGTGGCCAGCGGCTTGGCAACAATGGAATAAAAAATTACTGTGCCCACCACAACGGCAAACGTCACATTTACCAACTGTTCCGATGCCTCAAAACCGGCATCGCCGAGCTCAATAGCGAACAGAGAGGCCACGGCAACAGCGACTATACCCCTGGGAGCCATCGCCGCCAGGAATAATCTTTCTTTGCTAGGCATCTTACTAAACACCGTGGAAACGAAAACTGATAAGGGGCGAGCCACAAATAAAATCACCACTATAAAAGCCACATCCTGCCACACAATGGCAATTAAAGCCTGGAGATCAACTCTCGCCGCCAGGATGATGAATAGGCTTGAAAGCAGCAGAACACCTAATTCCTCTTTGAAAGAAGTGATATGATGGATATTAGCCTGTTTCTGATTGGCCAAAATGATGCCCATCAAAGTAACAGCCATCAGACCCGACTCGGTGCGTAGCTCATTTGAGAGGGCAAAAGCTGCCAAAACGACCATGAAAGCCACGGCCGTTTCCAGGAAAGGCGCTATCCAGTTACGCTTCAAAAACTGAATCAGAAGATAAGCAAAGATCGCACCGACAACTGTGCCCACAAACAGCGTAACCAGGATACCGGAAAGAATGCTTAAGACGGTCAACTGGTGGGTTGCCCCACCATCAATAATGCCCTCAAATACCAGTAAGGCTAAAGTGGCGCCAATGGGATCGATCAGAATACCTTCCCATTTTAATACCGAGCTGACCCGCCTAGACGGCCGTACCTGACGCAGCAAGGGGATAACTACTGTCGGTCCGGTGACGACCAAGACGGCCCCCAAGAGCACCGCCAACTCCAGTTCTAATCCCAAAATATAAAAGGAAGCAAGAGATATAATACCCCAGGTGACCAAGGCCCCCAATGAAATGAGTAGGCGCACTACGCCTTGTACCCCACTTATTTCCTGCAATCTCAGGCCTAACCCCCCTTCGAATAAAATAATCGCCACTGATAAAGAGACGAAGGGGAAGAGCAGTTCACCGAAAAGTTCATCGGGGTGAATTAGACCGGTGACAGGCCCAGCCAAAAAACCAAATACAAGAAGCAACAGGATGGCCGGCAATTTAAATCGCCAGGCCAACCATTGAGCCGAAATACCTGAAATAACAATTATTGCCAGTCCTAAAATTATGGATTGGTGCAAATGCCTATTCCTTATTTAGTTGGAGAGTGTCCAGAATATTGTGTAAACCCGAAATCAAGCTAATATGCAACGCTTGAAAAGGATAACACAAAATGACACAAAGAAAGAGCCATAAACGGGCCAATCCGCAGGACTACATGCCGGATGCTGAAAGCGTCGCGGCAGAGTTGGCCAAAGCGGAGTCCATGGATGATTTCTTCGGCAAGGAAGG
>Ga0307378_10003622_pt1 | contig 22517 bp, 19 predicted proteins | sample UN1MG_FD_202238 | JGI IMG/M metagenome (GOLD analysis project Ga0307378, IMG submission 202238) | Soil microbial communities from Risofladan, Vaasa, Finland - UN-1 | ecosystem: Environmental > Terrestrial > Soil > Coastal area > Acid sulfate soil | place: Finland: Risofladan, Vaasa | collected...
CCGACGTATATGCCTGCCGCGCGATGCCGGTCGTGTTGCAGGAGAGCATCTGGATGTACTGCAATTTCCGGCACTGGTCATAGTTGGCCATCGGATGGAGGAGGTTCTGGCCGACGCCGTGCTTCTCTCCAGCCTGGAAGATCGCAGGCACCCTATATTGCACGTAAACTTCTTTGTTCTTCAGGCCGATGCCGGGTGAGGTCGCGTCAACGACGATGTCCGACTCCTTGAGGAGGTCAGGCATGAGGCCCTTCACAGGGATGCCCGCCTTCTCCAAAGTCGGCTTTGCCTCATCCATCGCCGCATAGACGGGATAGCCCTTGCCGGACTCGATCAGCGCTCGAACCGGAAGAGTAGCGGCGACATCCACTACCCCCGAGACCTCCATGTCATCCTGAAGCGACACGCCATCCGCGATTCGCTCGCCGATTGTCCCATATCCAACTATTGCGATTCTCTTCTTTGCCATGATTCCTCCGTAATGCGTAATGAGTAATCCGTAACCCGAAGAAGCCCTTAGTGAGTTACGATCTGTATTTGTGCAGAGCGGCACTTGGTTCTGAGCCGGCCGTCTATAGCCCGAATGGCTTCCTTCATGCTTTCCATGTCATCCTGATCCCAGCGCTGGATGAGAACGGCGGTCAGTCCGGAGATCCGCTCGACTAGCTGGCCTGCGAAATAGAAGGCCATCCCCATGGGGCGCAGCGTCGTTGGCATGCCGGCCGAGCAGGCAAGGCAGAAGCGGTAGAACACATAACGTCCAAACCAGGTTCGCAAGTAATCTACGAACGCTTCCACACATTCCGCCGGCATCTCCTGGATCGTCATGGGGTAGGTTCGGTCCACTATGATTACGCTCTCATCCCGAAGGAAGAACGGATAAGTCGTAATGCCGTCCGCCGTTATGTGGGTATTCATGCAGTCCGTTATCTCAAGAAGGCCGGCAAAGCCCCTGATCGGCATTCGATTCGCGCGCCGAATCTGGTCTTGAGCGGATAGAAGAAGCTCGCCCAGGCTATCAGGCCTTGCATTCGCCCTGCACCAGTCCAAGCCGATCTCCCGGAACTTCTCGAACGGCAGATAGTTCGGCAGTCTTCCGGCGGTCTTCTTGTCAATCGCGCCGCCCGCCTCATACCCGAATACCGGTTCGATTTCCGGCCCTCGATCAACTCCCGGGCAGCTTAGATCAATGTCTATGCTGCCGTCATCTTCGAGAAAGAAGGGGAATGACCGGCAGAGACCGGGCCGTTCATCATATATGCTGCATCGCCTGTCCTCTTCCAGAAACACGCAGAAGCCATCGTCTTTCTGCAAGGCGCCGTCACAGGCAAAACGCCCCTGTTGATAACCCAGTCGTTCGATTCTCTCCGCATCGCCCGGAAGCAGAGCGACCTTGTAGCTGCAGCACAGGCCGCAGCCGGGCAAGCATTCGGACCTCATCTGAAAACACTCCAATATAAGAGCGTTATTTCGGTACCTTCGCCCAGTCCTCAAGGAACTGGGCGAGGCCGGTGTCGGTCATTGGATGCTCAAACAGCGCCTTCATAATATCAAACCGCATCGTCGTAATGTGTGCACCTATAAGAGCGGCGTCCAATACATGGAGCGGATTCCTCGCCGCAGCGACGATGATTTCGGTCGGGAAGTTGTAGTTGTCGTAGATCGTCTTGATCTGCTGGACCAACTCCATGCCATAATGCCCCGCATCATCCAGCCTGCCTACGAACGGGCTTATGTAGGCCGCGCCGACTTTCGCCGCGATCAAGGCCTGGACGGCGCTGAAGTTGAGGGTCGCATTGATCTTGATGCCCTCGGCGCTAAGGACCTTCATCGCCTTGATGCCTTCCCGAATCACAGGCACTTTGACGACGATGCACTTGCTCATCTTGGCGATCTTCCTCGCCTCCTCGATCATCTCGGGGGCAGTGGTGCTGCCAACCTCAACGCTGATCGGCCCGTGAACCAGCTCGCATATCTCCCGCACCACCTCCAGGAACGGCCTGCCGGTCGCGGCGATGTGCGAGGGGTTGGTGGTCACGCCGTCGAGGATCCCCCACGACAACGCTTCCTTGATCTCCTCGACTTTCGCTGTGTCAATAAAGAATTTCATTGGCCAAATCTCCTTTTACTCTCCCGTATCACCTGATGCTAACCAATTGACCTGCTGTTGTCAAGGCCACTGCTTGACAAGCAAAACTGTCTTATGTTATACAGTAATGGTACATTATGTCAAGGGGTATCTGAGGGCATGGCAAGAAAACCGACCTATTTGAACAATTTTCCGTTCAAGCGAGGAATCCGAGTCTGCGGCGCAACTATCGGCCTTGCCTCGAACAATGAATCTCTCATTACCGACCCCCAATACTTCGAATCCATGATCCTCCAATCACTCCTGACGGATGTCTGGCGGGTAGAGAATGTGCCCTATGAGAATGTTGACGCCGAATTGTGGGTGCATGACGTACCGGGCGCTCCTATATCACTAGAGATAGATGGCATGAGGCTGATCGCGGAGGGGGACTTCACCGAGGCGGAGAAGTCCTGCAGTGACAACCGGTACTCGCTCTTCGGCAATCTTGGCTTGCTATTCAAGTATCTCTTGGTGGTGCTCGAGCGGAGAAGCGTCTTCAGCTTCCATGCGAGCGCGATCTATCGGGAAGCCGAGAATCGGCTGGTAATGTTCACAGGACCGGCAGCCAGCGGGAAGACTGTTTTCATCCTCTCCGCCATCGAGCAGGGGTGGAAGGTCCTCACGGTCGAGATGGCGCATTGCGAGTTCCGAGGCAACGATCTCGTGATCCACAAGGGCGCTCTCTATGACAACGTCCGAGTCGGCAACCTCACGATTGACTTCCCCGGCGCGATCGAGCCGTTGAAGATCAAGATCCCAGAGGTGACGGAAGTGTGGGGACACAAGTTCGCGATTGACATGAACCCGGTCGCAGTCGAAGCCGATTGCCTGGTGAACCCGCAGATCTCAGTCGTCTTCCCGAAGGTGGAGATGGGGAGGGGTGACCCCGAGATATCGCCGGCAAAGAAGGGCCGGGGCCTTCGACGGCGATTGTTCGACAATCTGACGGAGAAGATCGGCTCGACATTCTTGCTTTACGATGAACTGCCCATCCAGGGCTTCGATTCCCCCGAGCTGGGGGCGGCCCGGCTGGAGTTCGCAGATGAGTTCATGGTTCGGATAACAGAGGCTCGATCAGTGCTGACGGGCCCGAAAAGCTGCATGAAAGGAATCTAGAGAATGGCAAACGCTTGGGAAAACGTCTTCGAAATGCCCGTGCCGGGCAGGAGCAGGAAGCCCCGCGAGTCGGGGTTCACTATGGTAATTGACAAGAGCCTGGGGGTGAGGCAGACCGAAGACCTGATGGAGCTTGCGGCGGACTGGATTGACGACATCAAGCTCACGTTCGGCACGTCGGCTTTCTACTCAGCCGATATTCTGCAGAAGAAGAATGAGATCATCCGTGCCGCGGGAGTTGACGTCATGCCGGGTGGGACGTTCCTGGAGGTAGCGATCTGGCAGGGACGCGTACCTGAGTACCTGAAGCGGGCCAAGGAGCTTGGCTTTACCATGATCGAGGTCAGCGATGGGACAATCGAGGTCTGCTCGGATGCTCGCAAGGACATCATCAAGCGTGCGCTGGATGCTGGGTTCAAGGTCATCAGTGAGGTCGGCAAGAAGGATCCGAATGAGAAGGTTGCCACCGACATCATGCACGAGGAGATCGCTTGCGACCTGGAACTCGGCTGCTTCAAGGTGATCGTGGAAGCTCGCGAGGCGGGCAAGGGCGTCGGGATCTATGACAAGGACGGCAAGGTCAAGGAAGATGAGATAGATTCGATCATCGCCGGCGTAAAGGATCTGAACTCGCTCGTATGGGAAGCGCCGATCAAGAATCAGCAGCAGCATTTGATCATGCGGTTCGGCTGCAACGTCAACCTCGGCAATATCCCGCCGGAGGAGATCCTCGCTCTGGAGGCGCTCCGCCAGGGACTGCGAGGAGATACGCTGAAGCAGGCATATAATTCGAATCCAGGATTCACAAGATAGGTTTTGGGTTGTGGGTTATAGGGTGCCCTAAAACCAAGAACCTACAACCTATAACCGTTTTCGAGGGGGAGGCTAAGTAAGTGAAGAAGGAAGTCCTGCCGGGGCTGGCGCTGGCTGCGGTCATCGGAGTCGCCGCGTACCTGATGAACCAGCTTCCGTTCGCACCATTTACCATAAGCAAGCACGGGGTGGTGCAGCATCCGATCGAGAGCGTCTTGCTGGCGATCCTGATCGGCCTGCTGGTCAATAATCTGATCAAGCTGCCGAAATCAGTCGCACCGGGAGCTAAGTTCTGCCTGAAGTCGGTTCTCTCCCTGGGAATCATCTTCATGGGATCGAAGTTGAACTTCATAGACGTGATGAAGATGGGCGGATTGGCGATAGGTGTGGTGGTTATCATCATCACCGTTGCGCTGACACTCTCGCTGTATCTCTCCAAGCTCTTTAACATCAGAGACAAGCTCGCCGCTTTGATATCGGTCGGATGCACGATCTGCGGCGGGAGCGCGATTGCGGCGACCGCGCCGGCGATCGAGGCAGAGGACTCGGATATCACGTTCGCAGTTGGCACCATCACCATTCTCGGAGTGGCGGCAATGTTCATCTACCCGGCGATATGTAGAAGCATCGGCCTGTCGGACGTGGGATTCGGAATCTGGGCTGGGACGGCAATTCACAACACTCCTCAGGTCGTGGCCGCTGGAATCATCCACAGCCCTGTCTCGGGTGACGTGGCGACGACAGTCAAGATGACTCGGAACCTGTTCATCGCGCCGATAGTCGTCCTGTTCGGCTACCTCTTCCGCAGCCGCCGAGAGAAGGGCAAGGGAGTCAAGATCAATTATATCCAGCTATTCCCGATGTTCGTGCTTGGCTTCGTGCTCATGGCGCTGTTCCGAACCATCATGACCCACTTCGGGCTGGTCGGCTCGGCGAAGGAGCCTCACGCGCTGTTCCCGCTGTTCCAGTACCTGGCGACGGCCAGCATGTGGCTCATCACGATTGCCATGGCGGGAATCGGACTAACGACCAATCTGAAAGACATGAGGAAGCTGGGATTCAAGGGTTTCGCAGTGGGGCTGATCACCACAATTGTGGTCGCAACCCTGAGCATATCACTGATCTTCGGACTGCATCTCAATGGCCTTGTGTTCGGCAAGTAAGCAAGATGAAGGTTGATTTCAAATATGGGAGCGGGAGCATTGCACTCGATCTGCCGGACGAGCGAGTTCTGGCGGTCTGCCAGGCTGATGACCTGCCGGGCGTGCCCGATCTGCGGGCCGAGATCGAGGCCGCTCTCGCAAACCCCATAGGCACGTTCCCTCTGAAATCACTTGCCGTCGGGAAGCAGACTGCGGCCGTGGTGGTTGACGATATCTCGCGGCCGGTCCCCTACCCCGACGTGCTGACTCCCGTCCTGGATGCGCTCGTCAAGGCAGGCATCCCGGAGGATGGAATAACGGTCATCGTCGCCACGGGCATTCACCGAGCGATGACTCCGGAGGAACTCGACAAATGGATCGGGCCTCATAAGAGACGAGTGCGGATAATCAACCATCAGCCGGACAATCGGGGGCAGTTGGTGGACATCGGGTTTACGAGCCTTGGCACACACCTCAAGATCAATCGCACCTTTGCCGAGGCGGAGCTCAAGATTCTCACCGGCGACGTGGATTATCACCAGTTCTGCGGATGCGGCGGCGGAGCGAAAAGCGTCTACCCCGGCCTGGCCGACCATGCGGCCATCGAGACCAATCACTCACGCATGGAAATCCCCGGCACGGGTATGGGCCGAATCGAGGGGAATCCGGTCAGGTTGGAGATCGATGAGGCCGGTCGGATGGCCGGCGTGGACTTCATCCTGAATGTGGTCCAGAACTCCCGCAAGGAGGTCGTAGGCGCCTTCGCGGGGGATATGATAGAGGCTCATCGGGCGGGGGCGAAGTTGGTTGACCGCATGTATAAGGTCTGCGTCCCGGAGCGGGCCGACGTCGTTATCGCCTCGCCGGGCGGATATCCCAAGGACATTGACCTCTATCAATCGCAAAAAGCTCTTTCGGCGGCGAGACGGATAGTAAAGGACGGCGGGAAGATCTTCATCCTGGCGGAATGCCGCGAAGGGCATGGAAGCAACTTATTTGACCGCTGGATGAGGGAAGCGCAGTCGCCCGAGGACATCTTCAACCGAATCCGCGAGCGGTTCGTCATGGGCGGGCACAAGGCCTATCAGTACGTGAGGGATATGGAGGGGGTCGAAGTCTATCTCCATAGCTCATTGCCCGCCGACCAGATCGAGCATTACTGGCTGAAACCGCTCGATTCGCCCGAGGAAATCCTCAGCAAGATCCGCCCCGATGAAACCATCATCTGCCTCCCGGACGCGGCGCTGACTTGCGTGGACTTAACGAGTAAGGAGTAATCCGTAAGGGGAATTCAGACGGCTTTCCCTTCTGAGCCGAGGGCTCGGATGATCGCCTTCATATCCTCTTTCAGACGGTCCTTGACCGCCTCCATGATCTTCCAGACATGGTCCTTGTGATCGAGGGTGTCGGCGAATTCCTTGAAATACTCAATGTAGTTCGCCCTGAACGGCTCACCGAAGTTGATCTTCGCCATCCCCGCCTTCACGAGGTCGGTCACCAGGCCCAGGGGAATCCCGCAAGTCCCGTGCTGAACCAGCGGCACTGAGACCTTCTGTCGAAGCTCTCTGACCAAAGGGAGGTCTATCTGATCCTGAAGGTCGAAGACCCCATGCTCAGTTCCATTTGCCACCGCGAGCATATCAACCCCGGTCGCCTCGACGAATCGGACGGCCTCCGCGGGATCGGTTGTGTTTCCCTGCCCATGAGAATGAGCGCCTCCCGCTACGTGGCCGACCTCAGCCTCGACGGTCACTCCCAGAGGGCGAACCGCCGCGATGACCTCGCGAGTCGCCCGGATGTTCTCCTCGATCGGCAGGTGTGAGGCGTCAATCATGACCGAGGTATATCCGGCCTTGACGGCCCTCATGACCGATTCCAGGCTCATGCCATGATCGAGATGGAGGGCGATGGGGATTTTGGCATCCTTCGCAAGATGGGCCGCCTGCAACGCACAGTATTCGAACCCCCGATAGGCGCAGTTCGGCTCGTAGGTCTGGAGGATCATCGGCGAGCGAAGCTCCTCCGCGGCCTCGATAATCGCCCGGGTGATATCGTAGGTACCACCGTTGGAATTGAAGGCCGGCACTGCGTAACCTTGGACGCGAGCCTTATCTGCCAATTCCTTCGAGCTGCAGAACTTCATTCTTCTTCTCCTGTATCGAGCGTTATATTCACGAGCGGCGGCTCGGCAGCCAATTCGGTGAGGATGATCTCCACGTTCGAATGCTCCTGAACCAGCGACGCAGGACAGTCCTTGGCGACCGGCCCGAAGAGCGCCCGGCGCATCGTCCCCGAATGCCACGTCCGCATGAACGTGAGGATGATTTTCTTCGAGGCCATGATCTCCTTCATCCCGACCGTGACGGCCATCGCCGGGATGATTGCCCAGTTGCCGTGAGTCCCGCCCATCGCCATCTGAGTACAGCTCTCCCTCGAAATCCGGTGAATCCGCGCCTGGCAATTGCGCACCCAGTTCAAGTCCTTCTCGGTCTCCTCGGGCTCTGGAGGGTCATTGAACGCCAAATGTCCCGAGATTCCTACTCCGCCGAAGCAGATGTCAACCCCGCCGATCGCCATTATACGCTCAGTGTACTCTTTGAGCATGTGCGGTAATGGGAAGATTATCTTGTCCATCGAAAACCCCAGCGATGGATCGAGCCGCTCGACCAGGGACTTCCGCATGAACGCCTTGAAGCTGAGCGGATGTGACTCAGGAATGGGCGTCAGGTCTGGCTGCAGGTACTCATCCATCATGAAGCAAGTCAGACGACCGAGCGGCAGCTTTTCCTGATTGCACAAATCGGCGAGCGGCTCATATAATAGGGGACCGACCGGGAGAATGAGGCTCGTGTCTCTGCCGAGTTCGTTGTTGCGGCGGATGGTGTCCACTATCCTGCGCGCCGCCTCGACATTCAGGGCGGCATGGTCACTAACGATCTTATAGGGAAAAGGGCAGCGTTCCTCGAATTGCTTCCTAGTAATGCTGTAGCAGTCCATACAACTCTCCTTTCAGGGATGGAGTACTGGAGTGTTGGAGTACTGGATCACCCCCAGGAGCCCGATTCAGGGCTTGACATCCAAAACAAATACTGTATAACATAAGACAGTTTTTCCTGTCAAGCTCTGAGGTACTGAGATGGCGACGGTTGACATAGTCCTGGTTGCCGGGTTTCTGTTCACCATGTTCCTTGCGGGGGTGTATTTCTCCCGCTGGATCAAGGAAGCGGACGACTTCATGGTCGCGGGCCGGCAGCTAACCCCATTCATCCTCGCCGCAACCATCACCGCCACGAACGTCAACATGTATAGCTTCATCGGCCAGGCAGGTGGGGCCTACAAGAGCGGTCTCGGAATCATCTGGCATACCTGGGTGGGGAATATGGCCCTGGTCTTTTCGGGGATTTTCGTCATCCCGATCATGCGCCGCCTCATGATCCGAACCGTCCCCGAGTTCCTGGAGATGCGCTACAATCGCCATATCCGCCTGTTCATCGGCCTCATCTGGGCGCTGAAACTGTGTTTTTGGCTTGCGGTGATCCTCATGGCGGCGACAAGGGCGGCACAGGGAATCACCGGCTTCCAGGATGTATGGGTCTGGTTCATCGCCTTTGCAGTGATTGCTATCATCTACAGCACCATCGGAGGCGCATGGGCGGTGTCCATGACCGATACCATCCAGTTTGCCGTAATGATGGCCGGCGCGCTGGTAGTCCTGCCAATCGCAATGCACGCCGTCGGGTGGATGCCCAAGCTGCTGGCCACACTGCGAGCAAACGGCATGTCGGAGCACCTCAAGTTCATCACCCAGGGCCAGGAGTTCAACTGGCTGTTCATTATCTCCATGATCCTCCTCTCCACGAAGTGGGCGTGCATTGACCAGGCGATCCTCCAGCGGGCGTTCGGCGCGCGTGACCCCCGAACGGTAGCCAAGGGGATGGTCCTCTCCGGGATTATTACCACGCCGTTCGCCTTTCTGTGGATACTACCCGCGCTGGCGAACACTGTGCTCCTGCCGGGCATTGACAAAGCAGACCTGGTTATGCCGATGTTCTTCGCGCAGTTTCTGGGCGTGGGAGTCCTCGGCCTGGTGATGTGCGGACTCCTGGCATCTCAGATGTCCACGATCAGCGCGGATATCAACTCAGTGGCGACCCTTTTTACCAATGATATCTACCATAATCTGTTCCGGAAGGCGTCGCCCAAACACCTGTTGAGGGTCGTGCGACTCTCCACCCTGGCCGCAGGGCTGTTGATGATACTCTTCGCATACTATGTCGTCAGCCGGTTCCAGACGGTCGTGGAGGCGAACCTGACGGTAGTGGGGATCATTGACATGCCTGTGTTCGTGATCGCCATTGTCTACGGTTTGTTCAGCAAGCGGACGAACTGGCAGGGGGCGGTCGGCGGGTACATCATCGGGGCTTCGGCAGGCGCATTCTGCTACAAGTACTTCAGCGGCAACCCTGATCTCTCGGCCTATGCGATCGTCCACACCCTCTTCGGTGCGGACGTCATTTGGGCGCAATGGGCGAAGAGTCTGGCGGCGCTGGCAAGTACGGCGGCCGCACTGATTGGAGTGCCCCTGGTGAGCGCGTTCTTCCCGAAGCAGAAGATGACCAAGGACTGTGAGCGGGTGTTCGGCGCATACAAGAGCGCCCTGCATTCGACCTCCGAGGAGGAGATCCACATGATGCCAACCTCCGCCAAGGGGAAGCTAGGCGTGGGGCTGATGATCGTGGGATTCCTCTCTTTCCTGTTCGGCGTGCTCTCGGGAAGCGTGCAATTCCAGTTTGCATCCCAGATGGCGGTCGGGGGGATGCTGGTGTTCTTCGTCGGGGGATTGACCAGAGTGTACAGCGATTGAAAGACAAGAGACCGCAGACAACAGACGACAGACTCAGAACACTCCTTCCGGGTCTTCGGTCTGTAGTCTACTGTCTGCTGTCTAGCTTTTGGAGAGTGGCATGTTTGACTGGATGACTTGGGGTATATTCGGGATCGGATTCGGGATACTGGTCGTGTGGATAGCCGTGCCCATCCGCGAGTTCCAGGGCATGCTCAAGAAGCGCCGTGAAAAGGAACGCCAGCCCTAGCCGTCACTTCTCCCACGCGATGGAGTAGTCCCGCTGGGCGGGCGGGGGATGCCCTCCCGGGCCGTAGCCCTTCGCGGTCGAGACCTTCTCGAGCGGGATGAATGAACACTCGATCCCCTGCTCGCTCACATCGTACTTCAGGAATCCCAGGGTCGGGTCGCCATCCGGCCAGCGATCAGCCCACTGGTGAAATGCGGTTGCAGGCGCATAATCGAACCTGATGCCGTCAACATGCGTCGTTCGTCGGCAGTGGATATGCCCACTAATGACAATATCGGACGCTGTGTCCTTGAAGATGTGCATGATCCGGCTGCGAGATGGCTCATCCACGCCGAAGTACCAGTCGAGATACCGCTCGCGGATGTCGAAGTTCGGCTCATTGGGCTCGTCTATGAAGAGCGGATAGTGCATAATCCAGACGTGATGCCTCGCATGAGGCTCATTCCGCTGAGTCTCCATCCAATCCCAGAGATCATTCTCCTCAGGAAGCCCCGAGCCGGCGATCATATCGCAGAAGCCCGAGAAGCGGACCTCCTTGTGAACGAAGCCCCACCAAAGCGGGCCGAAGACCGATGAGAACTGCCTCAACTGCTCTGAGGTCAAGTTGAGGCTGGTATCATCCGCACCCTGAACTGTACCGGAAACGTTCGTATGCTTGTTACCCGTGTCCATGTTGCCGGGGATGACGTGGCAGGGGAACGGCAGGGAGTCCAGGTCGGTCTTGATCGCCTCGAGCTCATACCGGTGGATGCTCCCGTCGCGGGTTAGATCGCCGCCGATGAGGAGAAGGTCAGGATTGATCTCGACGATCTGCTTGCGGGCGGTCTGCCAGTTCTCATTCCATGCCGGGGCGAATCGGAACGACCTCGGCGACCCGACCTGGATGTCCGCCGCATGCACGAACGTCCAGGGCTTCATTGAGCCTTCACCAGTTTGGCGACGTTGGCGGCAAACCGGCTGTCATAGGCTGACCGCAATTGCGAGCGAAGTTTGGAATCTGAGGTGATGAGGACGAACCGGCTGATCTCCACCTTGCCGAGGTCGAGCGCTATCTCAGATTTGCCGGCCCAGGAGACATCCTTCGTGCCCGAGTAGGTGACCTCAAAGGCATCCGTGGGCTTGAGCCATGAGGGAATCTTGACCTTCACGCTCGATTTCTCGACGGGCTTGTAGGCGGTTCCCACTCGGTCGCAGGCGACGTTGTCGTTAACGATTATTACTGCAATCGTATGCGGCCCTGAGAGAAGAGTCCGAACCCAGAGGAACGGTGTGGCGGTGACGGGCAAATTGATCGGACAACTGCTGGTGATGACAGGCCCGGCGGTTCGAACCTCTGCTCCCAGGAGGCCGATCTCCTTCCATAACGCCAGCGCCTCGGGGTCGTCCGAGCCGCATCCCCGGCAGTAGGTGTCCGGCGAGAACCACCAGTAGGAAAGCCCCTTCGCCCCGGCAGCGATAGCATAGTAGACCTCCATGCGCTTCTCTTCGGGGGTGGGGTATCGGCCCTCATAACCCTTGCCATCCCGGTACTTGGTCGAGCAGAGAAGGACATGCAGCGGCTTGGGCTGACATGAGGATTCTGAAATGGCGCTCGTGGCATAGACGTAGGTCGGCTTCGAGTGAACCGCCAGCAGATCCGGTCGCCGCCGATAGACGAAGTCGAGCTGCTCGGGATAGTAGGGATCGATGCAAGGGATGTCCGCGAGCTGGTGATACATGTACCAGTTCTCCGGCTTGTAAGTATTGTCTATGTTCAGCAGCAGCGGCGTATCCGGCTCATGCCGCCGAAGCTCCCCCGCCCATTTGACCAGATACTGGCCGAGGGATCCTAGCCGATCAGGAGGCTCAAGTTCACCGGTTGCTGCATCATGGGCGTCCGGCTCGTCCATGGTGAAGAAGAAGACCGGCTTGGGCGTTCCAGTATCCCAAGTGGTCATGCGCCCGATGCCAAGGGATTCGCAATACTTCCAGCCCTCGGGGCTCTGGAAGAAGTCACGGCTCGGGCCGGAGCACATGCCCATGTGGACGTTGATGTTGTGGACTGCCCAGTCGGTCAAGTACCGCTTGGCTGCAATCTCCGAAGAGTTTGCTCCCTTGAGGGACGCGCCCCACATGCCGTAGACCATGTCCCGCCCCCAGGCCCGAATCCCCGCTACGGCGGCCGAGCCGTCGGCATACATGATGCGGAAGTTGTGGTAGGACATCCACTTCAAGGGCTTCGGGAGCTTGATTATTATGGGAGTGATCTCAAGCGACTTGTCCCAGGCGATGTCTGCGGTGATCTCCTTGCCGTCGAGGAAGACCTTCGCCGGCTTCAGGGCCTTCGGATGACTTGCATACAGATAGACGGTGGTCAGGTCGGGGGTGAAGCTTATGGTCTCAAAGTGAGGCCTGGGCTGAACCGAGATCGCTGCCGGGATGGTGTTTTTGTCGGTAATGACGCCAAGGTCGAGCTTGGCGAGAATCGGATTCCGTCTCAGGCGGATGACGACCTCGCCGAAACCGCCGACCGGCACTTCATGAGGCTCGGCCTTCCACCAGACTGGCGTGCCGGCGGAGGCCAGCAGCTCGATTTGCCCTTTCGGCAGCTTAGACAATAGGATGCTCGAGCCGAACTTGTCATTGGGATCTGCAGGCCTCTCGGTGACGCCAAGGGCCTCAGAGAGCTTAATGCCCTGGAGGGTGAGATCGGTGACCGTGATGGGTGCTTTGCCGTTATTCTGGAGATAAACGAAGACATAGCCGCCGAGCGGCATGTCGGGCCGAGCGTAGATGAGAGTGTTGCCATCCGCGTCCTTGAATGACCATCCCTCCTGCCACAGGCGCATGAACTGCGGGAAAGGCGTGTCGGCACGGTACTCTGCGCCGATGATCCCGGCGGAGGCAGAGGCGGCGATGAGAAGGCAGGCAACGCTCAACATCCGACGTCCAACGTTCAACTTCCAACCTCCAGACTACCTACCCCCGTACTGCGCTTCCAGTTTTGCTGCATGATGGGCCCGCCCGGTTGCCCGAAGACGCCGGCAGTAGTTCTCCAGCTCACCTCGAACATGGAACGGCCCACCTTCCCTCATGACGGTGCGAAGCGGATCGGCCGCGTGCTCGGAAGTACTCATCATGTCTGCATGCCACTCGTCCAGCAGATTATGCGCCTGCAGGACGACCTCCCACTGGCGATCTGCAAGGTTGTGCGTCTGGTGAGGATCCTTCTCAACATCGAACAGCATCTGACTCGGGAAGTTCTTGAAGCCGTCGTGATAAGTGCGGATCATCACATAAGGCCCGAATCTGACCGCCCGCTGGCAGCTCCACGCGCACTGGCTGACGACGAGGTAATCGCGTCCGTTCGGCTTTCCATCCTTGAGGGTCGTGGCGAAGCTCTTGCCGTCCCAGATCGCGGGCGACTCCCGACCGAGCAATTCGGCGGTCGTGGGAGGAAGGTCAAGGTTATAGTGAAGGGCGGTATCCACGGCCCCCGACTTCATTCCCGGCCAGCGGATGATGAGGGGAACGCGGCTGACGATATGGTCGGCGGTCTGGTGATCGCCATATACATTCAACTCGCCCAGGCTCTCGCCGTGGTCCGAGCTGATCATGACAACCGTGTCATCGAGCACACCTTGATCGGCAAGAGCGTTCAGGATTTGGCCGATGTGATCGTCCATATAGCGAATCCCCACGTCGTACCCGTCAATCCACCGGCGGAAATCGGCCAGCCCCTTGATGGTCGTGGGCACGCGAGGCCAGGGATAGTCCTTCGGCTCGTCGAGGTGGATGGGCTCACTCGCGCTGTGGGGGCCATAGCTCGCACGATGCTCCTGGATCATCTCCTCGGTAAGCCAATCGGGGATCGGCTCGCCCTCGAATGGATTGCCGTATTCCATCGGCGCCCGGTATGGGCCGTGGGGATCCCAGAAATTGATCTGGAGGAACCAGTTGTCCTGCCGGCCGTTCTTCTGAATCCAATCGAGTGCGTGGGGGGTGACTTCGTCCGCCCGCTCGAGGCCGCCCTTGCCGGTGTTCACCATCTCCTTGAAGCCGGTGTAGAACCACCAGGCTGAATGGCGCTCGGCAAACGGGCTGATGGAAACCGTCTGAAGGCCGGCTTCGCGGAACATGCTGACCCAGGCCGTTCGGGAGGCGGCGGTTCGGAATCGGCGGTTCGGCCCTTCGATATACGGGTCTGCAGCAGTGCCTCCATGGCCTACAACTCCGGTATGGATGCCGAAGCGACCGTTGAAGAGCGCCGACCTCGACGGCAGGCAGGGGGCATCCGAGGTGTAGAAGTTCTCGAACCTAACTCCCTGGGCGGCCATGGCATCTATATTCGGCGACGTGTTCCTCTGATATGCGGAGCAGCCCAGGTGATCGGGCCGAAGGGTATCAAGGTCCAGGTACAGAATTCTCAATTACAGCCTCCATGATGCGTGACATCACGCCAGATTCATCTTGTAGAGATTGGCGAAGAGTCTGAATTTCCTCGCAAAATCACCGCAGAACAGGACGTTATGATGCCCTTTGACCATGCATGCGTCCGCTCGATCTGTTATCTCTATCTCCACGTTCGTTGCACATCCGCCGGCGGGCGGCATCTTATGCGACTTCCAGACCTTGCCGGCATAGACATCCAGGGTAGCCGGTTGTCCGGTGTAGTACTTGACCATCGTCACGGGCTCGCCTTCCTTCCAGAAAGCCTGAATCGCACAGCTTCCCTCGTTCGAGTGGAAGAACTTGCGCAAGATATACGGCGACGCCGCCTGATCCGGTCCATGAAGCCTCGGAGCGCAGGTGCAGTGGGATGCATAGTAATGGTTACGCTCGGTCTCGTACGCGGGATTGTGCTGGAATCCGGCACGCCCCGTCAGGGCCTCCCCCAGAAACAAGGTGTATGCCGCTCCAAGGTCGTTCTCACATGCCGCGGGCGTAAGCTGGCTGTTGAACAGTGCAAAGCTGACGCAGGGCTTCAGCATCCCCTCACGCAAGCAGTTCATCGTCACGCCGTCAGCGTCATGCTGCACAAGCATCTTCTTCAAAACCAGGTGAGCCCTCGCCGCATTCTCCAGGGCTTCCTGGGTTACCCGTATCTCTTTTGCCCCTTTGGCAAAACTCTCTAATAGCTTCTTTGCCTCGGCGCCGATTGCGGCGCGTCGGAACTCATCGGCATATTTCGAAGAAGGAACTGTGCGAACCTTGAGCTTCAGGAACTGCTCCTCGGTCTCTGAGATTCGCTCCGCCTTCGTGATGCTCAGGAGTCGGCTCTGGCTGAGCAGCTTCCTGGCATTGATCATGCGCATCCCGTACTCGATGGCCTCGAAGTTATCCAGCGACTGGATGAAATACACTCCGGGGATTCGATACTGGCTTACCTGCCCGTGTTTAACGCCAAGCCCTATGTAGAACACCACTGGAATGCCGGCTTTCCCTGCCGCCTTGAGAAGCAGATCAGCGTGTCCCAGGCTCAGGTTGTAGAACATTACTATCAGCAGTCCGTCGGGCTTGTCTGCCTCGATCTCCCCGGCTACTCGCTCCGCATCGGAGGTGCTCGCAATCGGCTGAGAATCAACGTCAATCGTCATTCCGAGCTTCTTCTCAATATCCTTGAGCACTGCCGTGTACTGCTTCTCATGGCACTCGGCGTCATACTGATTGCCCGGCCAACTCCACCAACTGTTCGGATTGTCGGCAAAAGCCTTGGACGGCGGATACAGGAATACCGCTCGGACTTTGGCGCCTTCCTTCCAATGCGCCACTTGCGCCGAGAAAGCGTGCCCCCAGCCTGCGAGAGCAAACGGCGTAGCTGCCACAACGGCGCTTGCACCATGCAGGAAGGTCCTCCGGGACATGCCTGATTGGGATTGGCTCACGCGTTACCTCCCACCAAACCGGTGAACAGTGAACGGTTAACGGTAACAGTCCACTGCTTACCGTTTACTGTTCACTCTCTCGCCACCAGGGCACTGCACCCCGGCGCGTCTGCCTGCTTTCTGCAGACCTCCTGCAGATACTCCGGGAAGCCGCCGTCGGCATCCTTGACGCCGAGCCCGTAAAGCCTCTTCGCCTCCTCGGGATACTTGTCGGCGACATTGGTCTTCATGTCAGGGTCGCTCTCCCTGTCATACAGGAACACGCCTGTCGAGTCAATCTTCGCATTGAACCACCACCGGTCGTCAATCACCGTGATCGCCGATCCCCAACCGACCGTCACGTGATCTCGATGGGAGTGCCCATTGTTCAACGCCGCCTTATAGAATGGCTTGCCATCAACGACTTCCGGCGCAGGAATGCCTGCGAAGTCGAGGATCTGGGCGGTCAGGTCGGTGTGCTGGATGAACAAGTCGCTCCTCTTGCCCGCGCCGATTCCCTCCGGATGGCGGATGATGAGCGGGACATCGTAGACCGACGGATGCGACGGATAGCCTCGCTTGCCGAGGAAGTGATTATCGCCGATCGAGTGGCCGTGGTCGGTGGTCACGATCAGCATCGTGTTCTCCAGAAGCCCGAGCGTCCGCATGGTGTCATAAAGGTGGCCGAACCACCGGTCGCACATGCTGACCTCGCCGCTGTAATTGGCCCTCACTCGTCTGAGAAGCTCGGGCTCCATGGTCTCGGTGCCGAGATAGCCGGAGATCACCCACTCGGGGCCGTCATTCGGATCATACATCTTCCGATAATGCTCGGGGACGAACCAGGGCTCGTGGGGATCGAAGCTCTCCACCGTAAGGAAGAAATTGTCCGCATCCCGATTCTGCTCCAGCCAGCGGGACGCCTCGATCAGCACTCGTGGGGCGAAATAGTCCTCTTCCTTGGTGCGGTCGTACATATTCTTCAGGCACTGGCGCAAGAAGGGGACTCGGTGGTCGTTCCAGTACTTGCGCGGGAGCCAATGCTCCAACTTGGCTTCCGACAGCTCAGGGCCGCTGCGATATTTGTCGGTCTCCTGGCCGCGAAGGAACATCCATTGATCGAACCCCCGCCAGTAGTTCTTCGAGGGCTTGAACATATGGTAGACATCCGCAATGAGGCCGGTCCGATAGCCTTTCTCCTGGAGCATCTCGGCCATGGTCGGCTGATCCTCGGGAATCGGTCCCCATCCCGGCGCGCCGACGAAGTCGCCCTTCAGGCGATAGTCGCTCTTGTGGAAGGGGAAGACTCGCTGGCCGGTATAGAGCGCCCGCCTGGTAGGGAGGGTCGGCAGCGACTCGGGAAACATCCGGTCCATGAGGAGTGACTCTTCCGCAAGCGCATCCAGCCGGGGAGTATGGACCTTCCCCCAGGGAGGCTGGCCGTAGCAGCCGAGGCAGTCCTTTCTCATGGAATCGAAGACAACTAAGACGATATTCACAGCTAATTCCTTTCCTGACAACAGACTACAGACAGTAGACAGCAGACCCGGAGTCTCTTGTCTGTTGTCTTCAGTCTACTGTCTCCTTATGGATTCGGCAGTCTCAACTCCACGGGGAGCATCTTCGCATACTCTTTATGCGGCTCGGTCTGATACCAGTAGGCCACCGAGCTGTAATCATCGCTCCGCTCATTGGTCTGGCCGTGCTCAATCGAGACGCGGATATTCTTGTTGAACGGAACGGGATCGAGGATGTGATAACGGTATACGCAGACCTTGCCCCATTCATTGAAGCCGCTATCAAGCTCGGCCCACGACTGTCCGTTGTAGAGATGGGCGTTCTTCTGCATCCCCCAACCCTGCGAGAGATAGTCTTCGCTGCCCGTGCCGTGCATATCCGGCGGCCATGCGGGCTCGCCATCCCGATCAACGAAGATCATGTCATCGCCTTCGCCCCACCAACCCTTCGCCTGATGGTCAATGGAGAAGTTGACGCCAACGTAGTGCCCCCGACCCTCAGCCTCGAGAATGAGATAATTGCCCTTGTCGGTCAAGTTCTTGCCTTCAGGGCCCTTCATCCGCTTGTGCCACGCCTGTGAGTGCCAGATGCTCCCCTCGCCGGTCCAGCCGTCGCAGGGATTCTCACGCCGCCACTTCGCATGGAAGTAGAGGGCGTCATCCGGGAGCGACTGATGCTTCTGGTAGTCAATGTAGAAATAGAATGCGTGCACCGGCTCGGACTGCTCGTTGACGATCTCGATGCGGGCATGCTTGCGGAATGGCATCTGGAACCAGCAGTTCATGCCGATCCCGCCGCCGAGTTTGCCGGTCTCATGGCTGCTTGTATTGAACGGCGCGCACTGATAGGAGTAGGTCCTGGCGTGGCCGAGGCCGAAGAAGTCGCCGACCGGCGTGTCCACCGACGGCTCCTTTTCGCCATCCCAGTACATGCGCAGAACCAGCTTGCGAAGATAGAGCGGGTCGGGCGAGGCGATGGTGAACCAGATGTGGCTAATGACGCCGGGGCCGTCAATCTCGGCCAGGGCCTTGCTTTCCCCCGGCTGAATGGGCCAGGCGTCGGCATTGCCGCCGCTCACGTCGTAGCTGCTTACTCGTGCGGGCAGGAAGTCCTTGGCCAGGGTCAGATTGGCCAATGCGTTTCCAGGGAGGATGCTCATTCAGCTCCTCCACCTTTTTTCGGTTTCACCGGGTGCTCCGGATAATTCGGCGAGTACATGACTTTGTAGTTGCGGGTGACGAGGTCTCCATCCTTTACAAAGCGCTCGTCACGCTCTGAGAGGTGCTTGATCAACCGCTCGCGCCAGAACTTGAGCGTCTTCGAGTATCCGGGATCGCTGGAAAGATCGTGAATCTCCCCAGGATCGTTCGCAATGTCGAAGAGCTGCTGGCTGCCGTCGAGAACGTTGTAGATATATTTCATCTTGCCGTCGGTGAGGCAATTCCAGTTATTCGACTTGTCATAGCAGATGTCATGCTCCAGGTCCAGGTAGGGTCGCCAGCCCATAGTCTCACCACGAATCAGCCGAAGCAGGCTCTTGCCGTCAACGGTCTCGGGAATCTTGGCGCCCGCCGCATCGAGGAACGTCGGCAGGACATCCCGAAGCTCGACCACCTGCTCGATGGTCTGCCCCCGCTTGCCCTCCATGCTCTTCGGCCAGCGGACGAGCATGGGTACGTGTGCCGAACCTTCGTAGGGGTACGACTTCCGCCAGTGATGCTGGTCGCCCATCATGTCCCCATGATCAACCGTGAACAAGATGAGCGTGTCGTCCAGGACGCCCTTCTTCTCCAGGGCTTTGAGGATCTTGCCCACCTGCTCGTCTATGAAGCTGATCGAGCCATAATACCCGCGCCTCGATTTCCGAACCTGCTTGATGCCCAGGTCGCCGTGCCAGGTCGTGAAGTTCTTGGGGTCACATGGGGCGAACCTCGCCGCCCAATCGCCGACATGGGGATCGGGCATATCCTTTTCATTGTAGGCGTCCGCGAAGCGCTTCGGCGGGTCATAAGGGCTGTGAGGGCGAGCGAACGAAACCTTGAGCATGAAGGGCTCATCCCGGTCATACTTCTCGATCCAATCGGCCGCCGTCTCGCCCATCCAGTGAGTCGGATGAAGCTCCTCCGGCAGAACATAGACCCCCGCCCGGTAGTCATTCCACCCGATGCCGGTCGCATCGGGATTCAGGTCGGGGGCTTTTTCCTTGAACCACTTGCGGTAGTCGCTTATGAAATCGGGCGTCCAGACTCGACCCGATTCATCGAGAAGCGCTCCCTGGAAGCCGTGGTAGCTCCGCTGGGGGGAGAAGTGCAATTTGCCGATGACGAAAGTGTAGTAGCCGGCGTCATTGAGGGCGCGCGGCATCTCGAAGGGATATCGCTCGGCAACCTTGCCATACCCGATCATGCCGTGATGCCAGGGGGATTGGCCGGTTAGGAGCGCCGCTCGGGCCGGAATGCAAGTCGGGGTGCTGCTGTATGCCTGGCGGAATAATGCTCCTTCGCGAGCAATGCAGTCGAAGTTCGGCGTCTTGATCACCGAGTTCCCGACGCATCCCAGGCAGTCGGCCCGATGCTGATCGGTCATCAGGAGGAGGATATTCGGCCTGCGCCTGGGCGCATCCTCAGCGAATCCCGTCCCGGCTAACGCCATCCCCGCGGTCCCGGCAGCAACCATCTTCATAAACTCCCGCCTCGTCTGCGCACTCATACTACCTCCCCGTGAAGCTGCTGCCCCTATTATCTCCCGGACGCGCTTCTTCGGTCAAGGGGGTAAGGCTCGCACTCTTTTTCTGAACGCAAGCTTTTCTACTTGACATATTGGTTGGCGAGTTGTACTCTATGGGAGCCACACTAGTAGCAGCCCAGTTCTTCAGGGCCTACCAATCACGGCTCGATCCTGCAATCACCAATAGGAGGTGCATATTCAATGAGCAGGAACATTCTGAGGCAGGTTTTCCCGATTTGCGCTTTGTTTGTTTTGTTGTCGGTACTGATCGGCTGCGGAGGGGGAGGCGGCGACAGCGGGCCATCGGACCTGCAGGGGACGATTGCGTTCTGCAGTTATCGCGATGGAAACTATGAGATCTATGCGATGGCAGCCGACGGAAGCGGGGTGACCAGGCTTACCAACACCCTGGCGGTTGAAGACCACCCTTCTTTCGGCGCCGCCGGATCCAAGATCGTTTTCTGGAGCGACCGCGATGGCAATGCCGAGATTTACGTCATGAATGCCGACGGAAGCGGTCAGACCAGGCTGACTGATGAGGCCGAGGACGACTATGAGCCATGCCTCAGCGCAGACGGCTCCAAGATCGTTTTTGACACCAGGCGTGATGGCAATTTCGAAATCTACGTCATGAACCCGGACGGCAGTGGCCAAACCAACTTAACGAATGACGCTGGCAGTGACAGTACCCCGGCCATTAGCCCCGACGGGTCGAATGTCGCCTTTTCTACCGTTCGTGATGGCAACTACGAGATATACATTATGAACGCGGATGGGAGCAATCCCATCAACCTCACCAACAATTCAGCGGTCGATGACAGTCCGAGCTTCAGTCCTGACGGCACAAAGATCGTTTTTATGAGCGATCGCGATAGTGGCAACGCGGAGATCTACGTGATGAACACGGACGGCACAGTACCAACCAGACTGACGAACAATACTTCCAACGAAAATGAGCCTTGTTTCAGCCCGGATGGTCTGCATATTGTATTCGAAAGCGATCGCGACGGCAATCAGGAGATCTACGTAATGGACTCAGACGGCGCTAATCCGATCAGGCTGACCGATTATTCGGGCTACGATAGTTCGCCGTCATGGGGATAGGGCAGGCAGTTTACTGAACCTGGAATCACCAAAAGGAGGTCATACTTAATGAGCAGAATCTGTATAAGTCAGGTCTTCTCCGGTTGTGTTTTGCTTGTAGTACTGTGCATCGTTTCGGGGTGTGGAGGCGGCGGGTCGTCAGGCCCCGAGAACGTCATCGCATTTGCCAGCAACCGTGACGGTGACTACGAAATCTATACAATGGCTGCCGATGGAAGCGGTGTGCTGAAACTGACTGACAATACGTCGTACGACGACTATGCGTACTACAGCGGCGATGGTTCGCAGATCGTCTTTTGCAGCGAGCGTGACGGCAATGCCGAGGTTTACGTGATGAACGCTGATGGGAGCAGCCAGACGCGGCTCACCAATGAGGCGGAGAAGGACGACGAACCGTGCCTCAGCCAGGATGGATCAAAGATAACGTTTCACAGCACTCGTGACGGCAACTTCGAGATCTACATCATGGATGCTGACGGAAACGGCCAGACCAGGCTGACTAACGAGGCGGCTGATGACTGGGCTCCGAGCTTCAGCCCGGACGGCTCGAAGATCGTTTTCGCGACAGAACGGGACGGCAACTGCGAGATATATCGTATGAACGTGGATGGGAGCAATCCAGTTAACCTAACCAATAACCTTGCCGAGGAAGACAATGCGATGTTCAGCCCGGACGGCTCGAAGATCATTTTTGACAGCAACCGTGATGGCGACTTAGAGATTTACGTCATGAACTCGGATGGAAGCGACCCCATCAGGCTGACGAACGTCGCAGGGCTCGATGATCGTCCCGAATTCAGCTCGGATGGGTCGAAGATCGTCTTCGAAAGCGAACGTGACGGAAATCGAGAGATTTATGTAATGGACGCGGATGGAAGCAATCAGACCAGGCTGACCAATGATCCTGGAGCAGACCGGTGTCCGACGTGGAGATAGCGATGATTCGTGAAGGGTGAGGCCTTGTTACTGCTCACCTGACGCCGGCTCATTGTTCGAGATTATGGCCTTGTCGCCGATCTCGTTAATCACC